>ENA-ORXU01000023-ORXU01000023.1-marine-metagenome-genome-assembly--contig:-NODE-23-length-187631-cov-20.139954_pt1 | contig 187631 bp, 150 predicted proteins | sample MGYA00237869_ERZ511484 | MGnify/ENA metagenome assembly ERZ511484 | reverse complement strand
GTAGCGTGGGACTGGTACGAGTTCGTCGCGCGGAAGAATTCGGGAAAGCTGCGCGAAATAAAGTGAGATACAACAGTCGAGGCGCTACAGCGAGTCTCGGTCACCAAACTGTGGCGGTCTCTTCGCTATTTGCCGTATACCGACTCTGCCTGCAAGCGGCTGACCTGACAAACGAGCAGGCCGCAGGGTGCTCGGGGGCAATTGCACGCGCTCGACTTCGACTTGCGGATTCCCCGATCGCCTCAGCGATCGTCCTCGTCGGCTCCGGCACCGGGCGCCAGGTCGCGGCCGAAGACGCCCTCGAAGTTGCCGGTTCCGGGTCTGGCCGGTAGTTCCTCGCCGGCTGGTTCGGCTGGCGGCGCATCGGGCGCCGCGGGCTCGTCGCTCTCGGGTGCGAGGCCGCCGCCGAATATCCCCTCGAAGTTTCCGGTGCCCGGGCGAGCGCCACGCTCGGCGGCCGGGGCGTCGTCGGTTTCGGCATCGCGCGTCGGTGTCGTCTCGTCGTCGCCGGTATTCGTCGTCCGCTCGGCGGCCTCGGCGGCGCGGCGCTCGTCGCGGAGTCGGTTGCGCTCGCGGAGTGCTTCGGTCCGCTCGGCGTTGCGTGCCCGCTTGTCGTCCAGCACCTGCGCCTTGCACTCTTCCACGCCCAGGGTGCCGGCCATGAACACGGTGCCGGCGCCGGCGATCACGACCAGGACGATCAGGATCAGGGCGGTGTCGAGGAACCAGGGCTTTTGAGCGAGCGGCGGGCGCGTGGGGTCGGCGGCGAGAGCGACGCCGTGATCGGCGCGGGCGCTTTCCCGGCGGCGCAGCACTTCGTGCACGGCGGCGCCGATCAGGGTGAGCACGATGATGGTCACGGCGAGCGCGCTGATCGAGGGGTCGATGCCGTAGCGGACCTTGCTCGCGAGCTCCTTGGTCAGGGTGTTGGTGGAGATCGCGGTGAAGACGGTGGTGTTGTAGTTCTCGAAGGAGGCGAGGAAGGCGAGCACGGCGGCGGAGCCGATGGCGGGCTTGAGGAAGGGCAGGAGGATCTTCCGGAAGCTCTGCCAGTGCGTCGCGCCGAGGTCGAGCGCGGCCTCTTCCTGCACGGTCTCGAAGCGCTGCAGCCGGGAGATGAACACGAGCATCGTGTAGGCGGCGATGAAGGTGGACTGGCCGACGATGGTCAGGAAGAAGCCGTCGTAGAAGATCGAGTCGCGCGTGAGCCCGAACATGCGCGCCACGCGGTCCCAGAACAGCAGGGTGGAGATGCCGAGCACGACGCCGGGCACGAGGATCGGGGAGACGACGAGGGTGTAGTACCAGGGGCGCGCGCGCTCGCGCACCTGGGTCAGCAGCAGCGCGCCGGCGAGGCCGAGCGGCACGGCGAGGCAGACCACGCCGACGCCGATGAAGACGCTGTTCCGGAGGCCCTGCAGCAGCCGTCCGTCGTCGGCAAGCGCCGCGAACCACTCCACGGTGAAGCATTCCCAGGGGGAGACGCGCGGGAAGGCGGAGCTGTTGAACGCGCTCACGCTCATGACGATGAGCGGGCCGAACAGGTAGAGGAAGAACATCAGCACGAACACAGTGCCGAAGGCGCGTCCGAGGCGGTCGCTGCTCACTTGGCGATCTCGCCGAAGCGCACCTTGAACACCCGCATGACCAGGAGCACGAAGGCCAGGCAGGCGATCAGCAGCACGATGGCGTAGGCCGAGCCGCGCGCCCAGTTCGCCGAGTTGTTGAAGGCCTTGTAGATCAGCTGGGTGAACCAGAGGCTGCTCGGCCCGCCGAGTACCTGCGGCGCGGCGAGGGCGCCCGCGCTCAGCATGAACACGATCGTGCAGCCGGAACTGATGCCGGGCTTGGCGTGGGGGATGACCACGCGACGGTGAATGCGCCACCACGACGCGCCCAGGTCGCGGGCCGCCTCGATCTGGTTACGATCGAGGCTCTCTATCGCGTTGTAGATCGGGAAGATCATCAGGAGGATGTAGGCGTAGGAGAGGCCGCTGTAGAGCGCGATGTTCTCCCGCACGAAGTCATAGGGCTGATCGAGAATGCCGAGCCCGAGCAGCACGTCGTTGATCACCCCGCCCGAACCGAACAGCACCTTGAACGCGAACGCGCGCAGGAGCTCGTTGACCCAGAACGGCACGATCAGCGCCATGACCATGAGCCGGGCGCGCGAGCCGCTGGCCACGTGCGCGAGGTAGTAGGCGACGGGGTAGCAGAGGCAGAGATCGACCAGGGTCACGAACACCGCGGCGAGGATCGTCCGGCCGAACACCGCGAGGTCGACGGTATTGAACCCCGACGCGGTGTTCCCGCTGCCGCGCACCAGATACGCGTAGTGCTCGAGCGTGTACCCGTGCGACTCGGTACCCCACAGCGGCGGTGGCACGTTGGCCCGCAACGAGAAGTCCAGCATGAACAGCTGCGGCAGCACGATCATCAGCACCGCCCAGACCAATACTGCGAGCAGCAGGAACAGTCCGAGGCCGACGCCGTTCCGGGTGAAGTACTCCCGCCACCAGCGCACCGGCGGCTACTCCGCGGCCAGCCGGCCGTGCGGCAGCGCGATCGCGAGGCGCTCCGCGAAGCCGAGCTCGAGCGTCTGGCCGAGCGGCGTGTCCGCCACCCGCCCGTCGTTCAGGGTCGAGAGCGTGACGATCGGCCCGTCGCCCGCCGGTGCGACCTCGACATGCCAGAGATTCCCCTCGAAATGCCGGCGGCGCACCTCGCCCCGCAGGCGGTTGTCGGCGGACTCGCCGTCGCCGAGGATCGTCAGGGACTCCGGGCGGACGAACACCATCGCGGCATCGCCGGCGGCGAGCGCCGGGTGGCTCGTGTTCGCCGAGGTGCGGGCGCGCACCGGGCCGTGCGCGGTGTCCACGAGCGCGCGGCCGCCGCCGCTCTCGCGCACGGTGCCCTCGAGCACGTTGTTCTCGCCGACGAAGGAGGCGACGAAGGCGGTGTCCGGCGCGTCGTAGATCGCCGTGCCGTCGCCGACCTGCTCGATGCGCCCCTCGGACATGACCGCGACGCTGTCGCTCATCGTCAGCGCCTCGCCCTGGTCGTGGGTGATGTAGATGAACGTGATGCCGACTCGCTGCTGGATGGCGCGAAGCTCGGTGCGCATGTGCTGGCGGAGCTTCAGGTCGAGGGCGGAGAGCGGCTCGTCGAGGAGCAGCACGTCCGGTTCGGCGGCGAGCGCGCGGGCGATCGCGACGCGCTGGCGCTGTCCGCCGGAGAGCTCGCCCACCTGCTTGTCGCCCTGCCCCGGCAGCGCGATGAGCTCGAGCAGTTCGTCCGCCCGGCGATGACGCGCCGCCTTCGCCACCCCCTTCACCTCGAGGGCGAAGCCGATGTTGTCCCGCACCGTCATCAGCGGGAACAGCGCGAGGTTCTGGAAGATCAGTGCCGTGGGGCGCTTGTTGGGCCCGATGCCCGCCATGTCGCGCCCGCCGATCAGCACCCGCCCCTGCGAGGGCGTCAGGAAACCCGAGATCGCCCGCAGCAGCGTCGTCTTGCCGCAGCCGGACGGGCCGAGGAAGCTGAAGAACTCGCCGGCGGCGATGTGGATGCTCGCCTCGCGCGCGGCGACGAAGTCGCCGAAGCGGATCCAGACGTCCTCGAGGGTGACGTCGGCGGTCACCGGTCGGCCCCCGTCGTCGCGCCACCCGCGAACTCGCCTGCGAACCGGCGCGTGAAAGCGATCGCCGACGCGCGCGCGTCCGGGCGCACGTTCACTCGCTCGGCCGTCCCTGGCCGATCATCGCTCGTGATCAGAGTGCGAGGAATCGGTTCTCGTACTCGGTGCGGGTGTCGGCGTACCACTGCGGCTCGGCCGGCCAGGGGTTCAGGTTGGCCAGTGCATCGCCGGGGTAGGCGGAGGAGAAGTTGCTCTTGTACTGATCGCCGGCGAACTTGTCGGCGCCGAGCACGGCGGAGTTGTAGCCGTGCTGGTCGATCGCCTGACCGGCGGGCTCGGGTCGGTAGCAGAACTTCACGAACTCGTAGGCCTGCTCGCTGTTCGCCGCGGCCTTGGACAGCGACATGCCGTCCACCCACGCCATCGCCCCTTCCTTCGGCGCCTGATAGGCGACGGGCTCGCCCTGGCCCTGCAGCGAGAGCGGCGGGCCGTCCCAGGTCTGGCCGACGATCACGCCGTCGTTCAGCAGTCCGTTCTTCTGGCTGTCCGCGTCGTTCCAGAGGAGCTTGAGGTTGGCCTTGCGCTCCCCGGCGAACGCCATGATCTGATCCCAGACCTCGCGCATCTTCTCCTCGCTGGCGTAGGCGGCCCAGACCGAACCCGGGTCCATCAGACCGGCGGCTTCCATGTGCAGGCCCGCGCCGAGCAGACCCGAGTGCACGCGCATCATCGTCTTGCCGGCGTTCTCCTCGGCCCACACGTCGCCGTAGCTCGGCACCCCGCCCTCGGGCTCGAACAGGTCGGTGCGCCAGCCGATGCCCTCGGTGCCCCAGATCTGCGGCAGCCAGTGCGAACCCTTGCCACCGAAGTTCCACTCGGCGTCGCCCACCTTGAGCATCGCCGGGTTGGCGCTGTCTATGTTGTCGACCTTGGCGTAGTCCCAGGGCTGGAGCAGCTCGAGGTCCACCCACTGGCCGGAGCGGTTGTTGGTCGGGGCGCAGATATCGAAGGCGGCGCCGCCGGAGGCCTTCATCTGGTTGATGATTTCCTCGTTGGAGCCGATGCCGGTGTGGTTCAGCGTGATGCCGGTCTCGGACTCGAACGCGGACTTCCAGCCGTCGGGCAGGTAGTCGGACCACATGAGGACGTTCAGCTCGCCGGAGGAGGCGAGCGCCTGGCGCGACACGACCCAGGGACCGACGGCGGCGGTGGCACCGAGCGCGGCGGCACCCTTGAGGATGCGGCGGCGTTCGGGCAGCGCGGGCGCGGCGGCGGCGTCGATGGGATCGGATGGCGGAATGCGGCTCATGCGTCGTTCTCCTCGGCAGACGGACGGGGTGCCGCGCGACTCGCGCCGCGCGACCTCCTCTCGACCTTACCGTATCCCGACGACGGCCGGATGACAACGGCCGCAGGCCGCGGCCGGTAGGGGGCGCGCGGCCCGCCCGCGTCAGTTCTTGCGCAGCTTCTTGAGGAGCTGCATCTGCGCGGCGGCTTCGGCGAGTTGCATCTGCACGGCACTGAAGTCGACGTCCCCGCCCGGGGTCGCGCCGGCCAGCAGGGCCTCGGCCTCGGCCTGGGCCTTCTGCACGGCGGCCTCGTCGATGTCCTCGGCGCGCAGCACGGTATCGGCGAGGATCGTCACGTGATCCGGCTGCACCTCGAGGATGCCGCCGGAGACGTAGATGTCGAGCGCCTCGCCGCCGTCCGGCGTGGTCACCCGCACCTCCCCCGGCTTGATGCGGGAGATGAACGGGGTGTGGCCGGGCGTGACGCCCACCTCGCCCATCTGCGCCGAGACGCTGACGAGCGATGCCTGCCCTTCCCAGATCGCCTCCTCCGCGGAGACGATCTCGACGCGAAGCTCGGCCACGATCAGGCCGCCTTCTTCTTGTCGTCGGCCTTCTTGGCGTTCTCGACCACTTCCTCGATCGTGCCCTGCATGTAGAAGGCCTGCTCGGGCAGGTGGTCGTACTCGCCGGCGACGATGCCCTTGAACGCCGCGATGGTGTCCTTGAGCGCGACGTACTTGCCGGGCGAACCGGTGAACACCTCGGCCACGAAGAACGGCTGCGACAGGTAGCGCTGCACCTTGCGGGCACGCGCGACGACCAGCTTGTCCTCCTCGGAGAGCTCGTCCATGCCGAGGATGGCGATGATGTCGCGCAGTTCCTTGTAGCGCTGGAGCGTGTTCTGCACGCCGCGCGCCGTGTCGTAGTGCTCCTGACCGATGACCAGCGGATCGAGCTGGCGGCTGGTGGAGTCGAGCGGATCGACCGCGGGGTAGATACCGAGCTCGGCGATGTTCCGCGAGAGAACGACCGTCGCGTCGAGGTGGGCGAAGGTGGTCGCGGGCGAGGGGTCGGTCAGGTCGTCGGCCGGCACGTAGACCGCCTGGATCGACGTGATGGAGCCGGTCTTGGTCGACGTGATGCGCTCCTGGAGCGCGCCCATCTCCTGGGCGAGCGTCGGCTGGTAGCCCACCGCGGACGGCATGCGGCCGAGCAGCGCGGACACTTCGGTGCCGGCGAGCGTGTAGCGGTAGATGTTGTCGATGAACATCAGGACGTCGCGGCCCTCGTCGCGAAAGAACTCGGCCATGGTCAGACCGGTCAGCGCCACGCGCAGGCGGTTGCCGGGGGGCTCGTTCATCTGGCCGTAGACCAGGGCCACCTTGTCGAGCACGTTCGAGTCCTTCATCTCGTGGTAGAAGTCGTTGCCCTCGCGGGTCCGCTCGCCCACGCCGGCGAACACCGAGAAGCCGGAGTGCTCGGCCGCGATGTTCCGGATCAGCTCCATCATGTTGACGGTCTTGCCGACGCCGGCACCGCCGAACAGGCCGACCTTGCCGCCCTTGGCGAAGGGGCAGAGCAGATCGATGACCTTGATGCCGGTCTCGAGCAGCTCGGTCGAGCCGGACTGCTCGGCGTAGGTCGGCGGCTCGCGGTGGATCGGCATGCGCTCCTCGGTGGCGATGGCGCCGGCCTCGTCGATCGGCTGGCCGAGCACGTTCATGATGCGGCCCAGGGTCGCCTCGCCGACCGGCACGGAGATCGGGGCACCGGTGTTGCTCGCTTCCATGCCGCGCTTGAGGCCGTCGGCCACCCCCATGGCGATGGTCCGGACGACGCCGTCGCCGAGCTGGCCCTGCACCTCGAGCACGGTCTCGGAGCCCGCGATGGTCAGTGCGTCGTAGGTGCGCGGCACGGCGTCGCGCGGGAACTCGACGTCGATGACGGCGCCGATGATCTCGACGACTCGGCCGGTGGCCCCCGCCGTGGCGGAATTCTCTGTGCTCATGATGGTGTTATCCGGTATGACCTGTGTTCGATGATGAGCCGGTGCGTCCGCGAGGGACGACAGACTCGTTGGGCTGGACGGCGGGTGCCGAACGGCGCGGCCGACTGCGGCGCGGCCGGTGGCGTTCCCGCCCCGGTCGCGCCCGCATCAGACCGCCGCCGCGCCGCCGACGATCTCGGAGATCTCCTGCGTGATGGATGCCTGACGGGCCTTGTTGTACACGAGCTGCAGGTCGTCGATGAGTTCGCCGGCGTTGTCCGAGGCGCTCTTCATGGCGATCATGCGGGCGGCCATCTCGCAGGCGATGTTCTCGACCACCGCCTGATAGACGAGCGACTCCATGTAGCGCGTCATGACGTGATCGAGCACGTCCTCGGCATCCGGCTCGTACAGATAGTCCCAGCCGTGATCCTCGCTCTTCTTCGGCAGGTTGCCGACGGCGGGCAGGAGCTGCACCACTTCCGGCGTCTGGGTCATCGTGTTGACGAAGTCGTTCTGCACGATGAACAGCCGATCGATCCGCCCCTCCTCGTACGCGTCCAGCATGACGCGGATGGCGCCGAGCAGCATCTCGAGCGTCGGCTTGTCACCGATGTCGATCGTGCTGCCGACGATGTTCGCGCCGATGCGACGGAAGAACCCCTGGGCCTTCTTGCCGATCGTGCAGACATCGATCTCGACGCCCTGATCGTTCCACGGCTTCATCGACCCGATGGCCGCCTTGAAGGCGTTCGTGTTCAGCCCGCCGCACAGACCGCGATCGGTCGAGACGACGATGTAGCCCACGCGCTTCGGGTCCTTCCTGTCGATCAGGTAGGGGTGCTTGTACTCGACCTCGGCGGAGGCCACGTGACCGACCACCTCGCGCAGCTTCCGCGAGAACGGGCGGTTCGCCTTCATCCGGTCCTGCGCCTTCCGCATCTTCGACGCCGCGACCATTTCCATGGCCTTGGTGATCTTCTGCGTGTTCTGGATGCTCTTGATCTGCGTGCGGATTTCCTTGCCGCTAGCCATGGGCGTCGCCTCTTCTCGTCAGCTCGTCGGTAGGGCTCGCCCTACCAGGTACCGTTCTTCTTGAACGCTTCGACGCCCTTCTTGAACGCGGCCTGGATGTTGTCGTCCCAGTCGCCGGACTGATCGACCTGGTCGAGCAGATCCTGGTGGTTCGACCGGAAGTAGTCGTGCAGCGCCTGCTCGAACGGCACGATCTTGCTCGCGTCCACGTCGTCGAGGAAACCCTCGTTGGCGGCGAACAGCGAGACGCCCATCTCGCCGATCGAGAGCGGCGAGTACTGCTTCTGCTTCATCAGCTCGGTGACCCGCTGGCCGCGCTCGAGCTGCTTGCGCGTCGTCTCGTCGAGGTCGGAGGCGAACTGGGCGAAGGCGGCGAGTTCGCGGTACTGGGCGAGCGCGAGGCGGACACCGCCACCGAGCTTCTTGATGATCTTGGTCTGCGCCGCGCCACCGACTCGCGAGACCGAGAGGCCGGCGTTGATGGCCGGGCGGATGCCCGCGTTGAACAGGTCGGTCTCGAGGAAGATCTGCCCGTCGGTGATCGAGATGACGTTGGTCGGGACGAACGCCGAGACGTCACCCGCCTGCGTCTCGATGATCGGCAGTGCCGTCAGCGAGCCGGTCTTGCCCTTCACCTTCCCTTCCGTGAACTTCTCCACGTAGTCGACGTTGACCCGCGAGGCGCGCTCGAGCAGGCGCGAATGGAGGTAGAAGACGTCACCCGGGTAGGCTTCACGGCCCGGCGGACGACGCAGCAGCAGCGAGACCTGACGGTAGGCCCAGGCCTGCTTGGTCAGGTCGTCGTACACGATCAGTGCGTCCTCGCCGCGGTCGCGGAAGTACTCGCCCATGGAGCAACCGGCGTACGGCGCGACGTACTGCATGGCGGCGGAGTCGGCGGCACCGGCCGCGACGATGATCGTGTTCTCGAGCGCGCCGTGCTCCTCGAGCTTGGACACGACGTTCGCGATGGTCGACTGCTTCTGACCGATCGCGACGTAGACGCACTTGATGCCCGTGTCCTTCTGGTTGATGATCGCGTCGACGGCGACGGCGGTCTTGCCCGTCTGGCGGTCACCGATGATCAGCTCGCGCTGGCCACGCCCGACCGGCACCATGGCGTCGATGGCCTTGACGCCCGTCTGCATGGGCTGGTCGACCGACTGACGCTCGATGACGCCCGGCGCGATCTTCTCGATCGGGGCGGTCTCGGTGGTCTCGATCGGGCCCTTGCCGTCGATCGGCTCGCCGAGCGCGTTGACCACGCGACCGAGCAGTGCGGGACCGACCGGCACTTCGAGGACCTTGCCGGTGCAGCGCACCTTGTCCCCTTCCGAGAGGTTCTCGTAGTTGCCGAGCACGACCGCGCCGACCGAGTCGCGCTCGAGGTTCAGCGCGAGGCCGAAGAGGTTGTTCTCGAAGGCGATCATCTCGCCCGACAGCGCGTCGGTGAGCCCGTGGATGCGCACGATGCCGTCGCTGAGGCTGACGATCGTGCCTTCGGTGCGCACGTTCGCCGAGGTATCGGTCGAGCCGATCCGCTGACGGATGAGGTCGCTGATCTCGGAGGGATTGAGCTGTTGCATGGGGACCTGTTCTCTACTCGGATTCGGGGGCGATGCCGTATCGCGCTGATTGGGTTTACGACGACGTTGGCGTGATCGGCCGCGCGGCCGCGGGTACCGCCCCTTCGGACGACACCCGACGGCCGGCGCCGGACTTCCTGACCACGCCCGCGTCCACCGGATCGCTCACCCGGTGACCGAGCGCTCGAGACCGGCGAGCCGACCGCGGATCGAGCCGTCGATGACGAGATCGCCGGCGTGAACGATCGCGCCGCCGATCAGGTCGGTGTCGACTTCGGTGGTCAGGCGCACGGTGCGCGAGAACCGTTTGCCGAGCGCCTCGACCAGCCGCGTGGACTGCTCGTCGCTGAGCTCGTACGCCGACACGACATGGGCCTCGACCTCGCCCATCGCCTCGCCGCGCAGCCGTTCGAACTCGGCCGCGATATCGGGGATGGCGCCGAGGCGCTCGTTCTCGGCGAGCAGACCGAGCAGGTTCCGGCCGTCGTCGTCGATGTTCTCGGAGACCTGCTCGATCAGCTTCGCCTTGTCGGCGGCGGTCGAGCCGGGCTCTGCCAGGCGGTCGTGCATCGCGGGGTCCGACACCACGGCAGACCAGAACGCGAGCGTGTCCGACCAGCGATCGTAGGCGCCGCCGTCCTGGCCGCCGTCACCGGTGGCGAGTTCGAACACGGCGCGTGCGTACGGCCTCGCGGCCAGCGACTCGTTCGCCATCGTCAGATCTGCCTGACGAGGTCGTCGATGACCTGGTCGTGCTTGCCGCGATCGACCTCGGCGCCGAGGATGCGCTTCGCGCCCTCGACGGCGAGAGCGCCGACCTGCTTGCGCAGACCTTCGCGGGCGCCGACGACTTCCTGTTCGATCTCGGCCTGGGCGGTCTGCTTGAGCCGGTCGCCTTCGGTGCGGGCCGCGTCCTTCGACGCCTCGACCATCTCGTTGCTGCGCTTCTGCGCCTGGGCGACGATCTCGGCCGCCTGTGCCTTGGCGTCCTCCATCATCGTGGCGATCTCGGCTTCGGCTTCGTCTCGCTTCTGTGAACTCTTCTCCGCATCGGCCAGGCCGCGCGCGATGCGCTCCTGACGCTCGTGCAGGCCGTTGACGATCGGCGGCCACACGTACTTCATGCAGAACAAGACGAACACGGCGAACGAGACGGCCTGACCGAGCAGTGTCAGGTTCAGGTTCATGGTTCGTGCCTCTCTCGGCGCGCGGGCCGGCTCAGACCAGCTGACCGACGAAGGGGTTGGCGAAGATGAAGAACAGCGCGATGCCGACGCCGATCATCGGGATGGCGTCGAGCAGGCCGGCGACGATGAACATCTTGACCTGCAGCATCGGCACGATCTCCGGCTGACGCGCGGCACCCTCGAGGAAACGGCCGCCGAGCAGTGCGAAGCCGATGGCGGTGCCGAGGGCGGCGAGGCCGATCATGATGGCGACGGCGATGGCGGTGTTGGCAACTACAAGTTCCATGAGAACTCCGGTGTGATGACGTGAATCGGGAAGGGAGAGACGTGCAATGGAAAAGACGGGTCGGGATCAGTGATGTTCGTGCGCCATGCTCAGGTACACGATCGTCAGCATCATGAAGATGAACGCCTGGAGCGTGATCACGAGGATGTGGAAGATCGCCCACGGCACCGACAGCGCCCACTGGGCGTACCACGGCAGCAGCGCGATGAGGATGAAGATCAGCTCGCCGGCGTACATGTTGCCGAACAGCCGAAGCGCGAGCGACAGCGGCTTGGCGATCAACGACACCACTTCGAGCATCAGGTTGACGGGCACGAACAGGAACTTGATGAAGACGTTGTCGCTGCCGAACGGCTGGAAGGCGAGCTCGCCGAGGAATCCGCCGAGACCCTTGATCTTGATGCCGTAGTAGATCATCAGCGCGAACACCGACAGCGACAGCCCGAAGGTGACGTTGACGTCGGTGGACGGCACGACCTTCATGTAGGGGATGCCGATCGCCTCGGTCGCGCGCGGAATGAAGTCGACCGGGATCAGGTCCATGCAGTTCATCAGGAAGATCCAGACGAACACCGTCAGCGCCAGCGGCCCGATCACGTCGCTCTTGCCGGAGAACGTGTCCTTCACGTTCGTGTCGACGAACTCGATGATGATCTCGACGAAGTTCTGCAGCTTGCCGGGCACGCCGCTGCTGAAGTTCTCGGCGCCCTTCTTGAAGATCCAGCAGAACAGCGAGCCGAGGAGGATCGACCAGAACATCGAGTCGAGGTGAATCGCCCAGAAGCCCATGGCGGCGGCATCCTCGGCACCGTGCGCAATCGAGAGTCCGTGCTCGGGGTGGACGCCGAGCACCAGATTCTGCAGGTGGTGCTGGATGTACTCGCCGGTCGTGGGTGCTTCGGAAGCCATCGGGTCTCGTTCGGGAATCGTCTGCGGTGGGGGTCTAGCGGGAGGTCTGTCGGGTGTCGGCGATCGCCGAGGCGATCGGCACGATCCAGTTGACCAGCTGCACGCCCGCGAAGCCGGCAAAGAGCGCCAGGGCGTTCACGGACTCCAGATTGACGAAGACGAGGGTGAACAGCGCCATCGTCAGTAACAACTTGCCGGCTTCACCGGCATAGAACGACCGGACGATGAGCCGTGCCGCCCGCGCACCGCGATAGCGGAAGGCGCGATAGGCGAACCAGCAACTCGGCAGCCAGCAGATCAGACCGCCGAGCAAGGCCGACCACCCTCCCGTGATGCCCGCCAACCCGACGCCGAGGACACCGACGCCGAGCGAGGCGATCAGTTGCCAGACGAGCATCTGTCTGATGACGCGCAACCGACGTTCGGCGTGCTGCATCGGAAAGGCGATCGCGGTTTCGTGAGCTGGCGGGACGAACGGAACGGGCGCGACGGCACCGGCGTGGTGGTCATCGAACGCGCGGATCATATCAGCAAAGCGCGCGGATCTGGTGATCGGCCACGCGTCTCGTCGTGTTTAGCCGCGATCGGAAAAACCGGTGGCGACCGTCGTCAGTGAATGTGCGCCAGTATTCCGTCGAGCTCGTCCAGCGAGGCGTAGCGGATCTCGAGCCGCCCGGCTCCGCCCGCCGAATGGCGAATCGCGACCGGTGCGCCGAGCAGTCCCGAGAGCTTCTCCTCGAGGCGCTCGACATCCGGATCCGCCGGCGTGCCGGACGCCGCCGTGCCGTCACCGCCGTCCGCGGCCACCCGGATCAGCCGTTCGATCGCGCGGACGGTCAGGGCCTGCTTCACCACCCGCTGCGCGAGCGCCGGCTGCTCGCTCTTCGGCGCGCGAAGCAGCGCTCGCGCGTGGCCCATGTCGAGCTCGCCCTTGTCGACGAGTACCTTCACTTCGTCGTGCAGCTCGATCAGCCGCATCAGGTTCGACACCGCGGCCCGCGAGCGGCCGATCGATTCGGCGACGGCGGCGTGCGTCATCCCGAACTCGTCGCAGAGCCGGGTCAGCGCCTGCGCCTCCTCGAGCGGATTGAGGTCCTCGCGCTGGATGTTCTCGATCAGGGACACGGCCGCGACGGTCCGGTCCTCCATGTCCCGCACGATCGCCGGGATCTCGGCGAAGCCCGCGAGCTGTGCCGCCCGCCAGCGGCGTTCGCCCGCGATCAGCTCGAACGCCCCGGCGAAGGGCCGCACGATGACGGGCTGGATCATGCCCTGCGCCTTCAGCGAGTCGGCCAGTTCCCGGAGGGCGTCCTGTCCGAAGATGCGTCGCGGTTGGTACGTGCTTCGCCGGATGCGCTCGACCGCGAGCATGCGCAGCGTGTCGCCGGGCTGCAGCGCGCCGCCCGATGCGCTGCCCGACGCTTCGGCCGACCCTTGCTCGGGGGCGGAGGGGCCGGTCGGCGGCTCGCCGGATCGCTCGCCCGATGACTCGGCGGACGGCCCGACCGATCGCTCGCCCGATAACTCGGCGGACGGCTCGGCGGACGGCTCGGCGGTTGGCTCTGCAGATGGCTCGGCAGATGCCTCGCGAGATGCCTCGGCAGATGACTCGGTAGATGACTCGGCAGTCGGCTCGGTCGGTGAGTCGGCGGAAGGCTCGCCCGCCCGCTCGACCGCCGACGGCTCGCGCCGTTCCCGCCCCCCGGTGCCGAGCAGCGCGTCGAGGTTTCGGCCCATGCGGGGTTTTCTGGCCATCGATCGTCCGGTGTCGCGCGGGCGCGAGTCTAGTGAGTGGAGCCGGTGGCACCGGTGGATGCGATCGCCGGGCGCTCGACGGCGGGCTCGTCGGCCGCCCCCGAGCCGTCGCGGCGGCGGGCGTCGATGCGCGCGCGATGGATCTCGCCGGCGAGCGCCAGGTAGGCGAGCGCCCCGCGCGAGGCACGGTCGTACTGCACGATCGACATGCCGTGACTCGGCGCCTCGGCCAGCCGGACGTTGCGCGGCACGATCGTGCCGAACACCTGCTCGCCGAAGTGCTGCACCAGGTACTCGGACACCTCGGTGCCGAGCCGGCTGCGTCCGTCGTGCATGGTCCGGAGCAACCCCTCGATCTCGAGCCGAGGGTTCACCGTCTCGCGCACGCCGTCGATCGTGTCGAGCAGCGCCGACAGGCCCTCCAGCGCGTAGTACTCGCACTGGATCGGGACCAGCACGCTGTCCGCCGCGACGAAGGCGTTCAGGGTCAGGATGTTCAGCGACGGCGGACAGTCGATCAGCACGTAGTCGTAGGTGTCTCGCTCGGCGAGCAGCGCCTCGCGGAGGCGACGCTCGCGCCCCTCGGCGTCGGTGCGGGTGAGCTCGACGTCGGCGGCGGTCAGGTCGGCGTTCGCGCCGAGCACGTCGTGACCGTTGGCGGTGGACCGCTCGCGTGCGCTTGCGACGCTGTTTCCGTCCACGAGCACGTCGAACACGCTGTGTTCGAGCTCGTGCTTGTCGATGCCGCAGCCCATCGTGGCGTTGCCCTGCGGGTCCATGTCCACGAGCAGCACCCGCCGGTGCATGCTGGCGAGGGCCGCGGCCAGATTCACGCAGGTCGTCGTCTTCCCGACGCCGCCCTTCTGGTTGGCGATGGCGATGATCCGGCTCATGACGATCGAGTGTAATCGATAAGCCGAGGGGTCGCGGCGCGCGCCGTCGCGGGTCGCACCTCAGCGGCCGTGATCGTCGGGGACACGGCACACGGCGACGTGCCGGGGCCCGGAACCGAACGGGATGTCGAGCGGCTCGAGCCCTTCCAGCGTGAACGGCTCGGGCAGTGTTTCCGGCAGGCGGTCGCGCTGCCCGAGCATGACCAGCACCGTGCCGCCGGCGGCGGTGTGCCCCGCGGCCACCCGGAGGAAGTCCGCCGGCGCGGCGAAGGCGCGCGAGACGACGATGCCTGCGGCCGCGTCGACCGTCTCGATGCGGGCGTGTCGCGCCTCGACGTTCGTCAGGGCGAGTTCGAGTAGCGCCTGGCGCTGGAACCGGATCTTCTTCTCGACCGCATCGACCGAGAGGCAGACGAGGTCCGGACGCCCGATGGCCAGCGGCAGCACCGGCAGACCGCCCCCGCTGCCGATGTCGATGAGGTCCGGCGCGGCGGACGACGCGGCCGCATCGGGGCCCGTTTCGCACCCGTTGGCCCACGCCGCGTCGATCATCGGCAGGAGCGCGAGGCTGTCGAGCACATGCCGGCCGATCATGTCGCACGGGTCGCGCACCGCCGTCAGGTTGTGCACCCGGTTCCATTTCGCGAGCAGGACGACGAAACGCACCGATCGGTCCCGGGCCGCCTCGTCCAGCGCCGCCGCCGCCCCCCCGAGCTGCGCCAGACCCTCGTCCAGGCGGTGTCTCAGCGCGGTCGCGTCGACGGTGGCCGGCGCGCCGGGCGCCGACGTGCGACTCATGCGCTCTCGCGCAGGTCGAGCTTCTTCAGGTGCACGAGCAGGAGCGACACGGCCGCGGGCGTCACCCCGGCGATGCGAGCGGCCTGGCCGACGGTCTCCGGCCGGTTCTCCTGGAACTTCTGGCGCACCTCGTTCGACAGGCCACGGACCGCGTCGTAGTCGAGCGCCTCCGGCAGGGGCGCATCGTCGTGCTTGCGCGCCCGCTCGATGTCCGCGCGCTGCCGATCGAGATAGCCCGCGTACTTCGCCTGGATCTCGACCTGATCGATCACGGTGGCGGCCGGCAACGGCTCGTCCGGAACGACCAGCGGCAAGACCTCGGCCAGCGTCGCCTCGGGCATCCTGACCAGCTCGTCGAGTCGTCGCTCGCGGGACAGCGCGATGCCGGTGGCGACGCGCAGCCGCTCGGCCGCCGGGCTGCCCGGGTGCACGAAGACCTCGCCGAGGCGCCCCTTCAGGCGCTCGACCGCCTCGCGCTTGGCGGCGAAGGCCTGCCAGCGCGCCTCGTCGACGAGCCCGAGCGCGTGCCCCTGCTCGGTCAGGCGCAGGTCGGCGTTGTCCTCGCGAAGCAGCAGGCGGTATTCGGCGCGGCTGGTGAACATGCGGTACGGCTCGCGGGTACCCCGCGTGACCAGGTCGTCCACCAGCACGCCGATGTAGGCCTCGTCCCGCCGGGGTGTCCAGGGTGCCTCGCCGCGCGTCGCCCGCGCCGCGTTGAGCCCGGCCACCAGCCCCTGGGCGGCCGCCTCCTCGTAGCCCGTCGTGCCGTTGATCTGCCCGGCGAAGTAGAGCCCGGCGACGGGGCGCGTCTCGAGCGAGCTGCGCAGACCGCGCGGGTCGAAGAAGTCGTACTCGATCGCGTAGCCGGGGCGCGTGATGTGCGCGTGCTCGAAACCCTCGATCGAGCGCACATAGGCGATCTGCACGTCGAAGGGCAGGCTGGTCGAGATACCGTTGGGGTAGACCTCGTGAGTGTTCAGGCCCTCGGGCTCGATGAACACCTGGTGGGAATCCCGCTCGGCGAAGCGCACCACCTTGTCCTCGATCGAGGGGCAGTAGCGCGGGCCCACGCCCTCGATGTCGCCGGCGAACAGCGGCGAGCGGTGCAGGGACTCGCGAATCAGGTCGTGCGTGCGCCCGTTGGTGCGCGTGATATGGCAGTGCACCTGCGCGGGGTGGTCCGCGGTGCTGCCGAGGTAGGAGAACACCGGGCGCGGATCGTCGCCGGGTTGCGTCTCGAGCGCCGAGTAGTCGATCGTGCGGCCGTCGATGCGCGGCGGCGTGCCGGTCTTCAACCGCCCGGTGCCGAAGGGCATCTCGCGCAGCCGCGCGGCCAGCGAACTCGACGGCGGATCGCCGGCCCGACCGGCGTCCTGCTGCGCCTCGCCGACGTGGATCTTGCCGGCGAGGAAGGTGCCGACCGTCAGCACCACCGCCTCGGCGCGGAAACGCAGCCCGAGCCGGGTGACCACGCCGCACGCGCGCGCCTCGGCCTCGCCGCCCTCGGACGCGACGATCAGATCGTCCACCCCGTCCTGGAACAGCGTGAGGTTCGGCTGGTTCTCGACGATGCCGCGGATCGCCTCGCGATAGAGCTGCCGGTCGGCCTGCGCGCGGGTGGCCCGAACCGCGGGGCCCTTGCGCGCGTTCAAGGTGCGGAAGTGGATCCCGGCGAGATCGGCCGCGCGTCCCATCGCCCCGCCCAGCGCGTCGATCTCGCGCACGAGGTGGCCCTTGCCGATGCCGCCGATCGCGGGGTTGCAGCTCATCTGCCCCAGCGTCTCGATGTTGTGGGTCAGGAGCAGCGTCGACGCGCCCGTGCGGGCGGCGGCGAGCGCGGCCTCGGTGCCGGCGTGGCCGCCGCCGACGACGATCACGTCGAAGGTTTCGGGGTACTGCATGGGAAAGGCCGGTGAGAGTCGAGGTCGCATTCTATACTCGCCGCCTTCGGCGTCATGACGAGGAGTCGACAGACATGCAGGGAGCGGGCGGCGGTGACGACGCGCTGCGCCTTCGCTGGCGGACGCTCGTCGACAAGCGATTGCCGGAGGCCGCCCGCGAACGTCGCGACTGGCCGGTCCGGCTGAACCATTGCTTCGCGCGCATCCTTCTCGACGACGCCTGCGGTGGGCCATGGCGGGAGTCGGTCAGCCCGCCTGCGTGGCGCAACGCACCGGCCGGGACGCTGGCCCGGGCCATCGGGCAAGGGGAGGCGGTTCTGTCAGGAGAGGCCGACCTCGTCGCGCTGAATCGCGCCTCGCTCCGAATGCGCGGCAAGCTCCGATCCCCATGACGTCAGCTCCGGACCGCCGAGCGACGGCCGCTCAATCGGGTTCGACGCTCGCGAGCGCCGTGCGCATGGCGCCGATCGTCGTCGGATAGTCGCCGGGGCCGAAGATCGCCGAGCCGGCGACGAAGGTGTCCGCGCCGGCGCGGGCGACCTCGGCGATATTGTCGACCTTGATGCCGCCGTCGACCTGCAGGCGGATGTCCTGTCCGGATGCGTCGATGCGGTCGCGGACGAGGCGGAGCTTCTCCAGGGTCGAGGGGATGAACCTCTGCCCGCCGTAGCCCGGGTTGACGGACATCAACAGGATCACGTCGAGGCGGTCCATCACGTGATCGAGCCAGGAGAGCGGGGTCGCCGGATTGAAGACGAGGCCCGCCTTGCAACCGTGCTCGCGAATCAGCTCGAGCGAGCGATCGACGTGCTTCGTCGCCTCGGGGTGGAAGGTGATCCAGCTCGCCCCGGCGTTCGCGAAGTCGGGGATCAGGCGATCGACGGGCTCGACCATCAGATGGACGTCGATCGGAGCCGTCACGCCGTGCTTTCGCAGGGCCTCGCACAGCAACGGGCCGATGGTGAGGTTCGGCACGTAATGGTTGTCCATCACGTCGAAGTGCACCGTGTCGGCGCCGGCGGCGAGCACCGTGTCGACCTCCTCGCCCAGGCGGGCGAAGTCGGCCGAGAGGATGGACGGGGCGATGAGGTAGTCGGCGTTGGACAAGGCACGGTCTCCTGGTGCACGACGTCGGGCGCGCCTGACGGCCCGAACCGGCGCCATGTTACGCACGGGCGGGGCTCGCTGCCGTCGAAGGCCGCGCACGCGACCGCGCTGCACCCGCACGGTATCCAGGCTGCCCCCGCCCGGCGCCCGCGCTGCGGTACCCTCGCCCGTCCTCGCCGCAAGACCCGCGCACATGGCCGTACCGATGTCGACGAGTGCCGAGGCCAGGGCGCCGTCCGAGCGGTCGGCCTGGCGTACCCTCGCTCGTCTGCTGCCCTTCCTCGCGCCCTACCGCGCGCGCGTCGCGGTCGCCGCGGCGGCACTGATCGTCGCGGCGGGCTCGACGCTGCTGATCCCGATCGCCTTCCGCTTCCTGATCGATCGCGGCTTCGTCTCCCCCGAACGGCTCGCGGACGGCGCCCTGCCCGGCGCGGTGAACACGGTCTTCCTCGCGCTGTTCGGCGTGGCGGTCGTGCTCGCGCTGGCCACCGCCGTGCGCTTCTACTGCGTGTCCTGGCTCGGCGAGAGGATGGTCTCGGATCTGCGTACGGCGGTGTTCGACGCGGTGCTTCGTCAGGACATGGTGTTCTTCGAGACGCTGCGCTCGGGCGAGGTGCTGTCGCGGCTGTCGAGCGACACGACGCTGATCCAGACGTTGATCGGCACGAGCATCTCGCTGGGGCTCAGGAACGCCTTGCTCTTCATCGGCGCACTGGGATTGATGATCTGGTCGAGCCCGTCGCTCGCGGGCATCATCGTGGCGCTGCTGGTGCTGGTGATCGTGCCGATCCTCGTGTTCGGGCGCCGGGTGCGCAAGCTCTCCCGTGACAGCCAGGATCGCCTGGCCGACACCTCCGCCCGCGCCGGCGAGACGCTCGGCGCGATGCCGACCGTGCAGAGCTACGTGCGCGAGGACATGGAGTCCAGCCGCTACGCCGCGGCGGTGGAGAACGCGTTCGAGAGTGCCGTGCGGCGCAACGTCTCGCGCTCGACGCTGACGGCGCTCGCGATCACGCTGGTGTTCGGTTCGATCGTGTTCGTGCTGTGGCTCGGCGCGCGCGGCGTGATGGCGGGGTCACTCTCGCCGGGTCTCTTGACGCAGTTCATGCTCTACGCCGCGATCGTCGCGGGCTCGACGGGCACGCTGTCGGAGGTGTTCGGCGACGTGCAGCGAGCGGCGGGCGCGACCGAGCGTCTGCTCGAACTGCTCGAGGCGCGCCCGGCGATCCGTTCCGGCCCGGCGCGCCTGCCGCCGCGCGCCTCGGGCGGTGCCCGGGTCGCGTTCGACGCGGTCGACTTCCACTACCCGAGCCGCCCGGCCGACCGCGCGCTCGCCGACCTTTCGTTCACGGTCGAGCCCGGCGAGACGGTCGCGCTGGTGGGTCCGTCGGGGGCCGGGAAGACCACGGTGTTGCAGCTGCTGCTCCGGTTTCACGATCCGGTCGCGGGCTCCATACGGCTCGACGGCGTCGCCCTTCCCGCCCTCGACCTGGGCGAGCTGCGCGGCGCCATCGGTCTGGTGTCCCAGGAAAGCGTGGTGTTCTCGGAGGACGTCGCGGACAACCTTCGCTACGGGCGGCTCGAGGCGACCGACGGCGAGCTTCGCGAGGTCGCCAGCGCCGCCCAGGCGCACGACTTCATCGAACGCCTGCCCGAGGGCTACGCGACCTTTCTCGGCGAACGCGGCGTGCGACTCTCCGGCGGGCAGCGTCAGCGGCTGTCGATCGCACGGGCGCTGCTCGAGAATCCGCCGCTGCTCCTGCTGGACGAGGCGACCAGTGCGCTGGACGCGGAGAGCGAGCGCAAGGTCCAGCTCGCCCTCGAGCGCGCGATGGCCGGGCGCACGACGATCGTCATCGCCCACCGCCTCGCGACGATCGTGAACGCCGACCGCATCCTGGTGCTGGACGGCGGACGGCTGGTGGAGAGCGGGACGCACGCCGAGCTCATGGATCGCTCCGGTCTGTACGCGCGGCTCGCGACGATGCAGTTCGGTTCGGGCGCGGTGGCCGGCCGCGGCGCGGGAGAATCCGCGCGGCCGGCTTGATCGTGCGGCCGTCCGGCGCCACCCTGTCCCCGAGCCGAGCCCTTCGTCCACGCCACGCCGGAGCCTGCCCCATCGTGAAGAAATCCCAGATCGTCCAGCTGCTGCTGTCGCTGGTGTTCGGCCCGCTCGGGCTGTTCTATTCGAGCATCGCCGGCGGCATCGTGTTCACGCTGGTCGCGGCCGGTCTCAGCGTCGGCTTCTTCGGCATCGGCTGGTTCCTCGTCTATCCCTTCGTGCTGCTGAGCGGCTTCTTCACGGTCGCGCGGCGGAACGGCGAGGCGAAGGTCGGCGAGCGCCGTCATCGGGAGACCGTCGAGGCGATGCGCGAAGGCGTGCTGAAGGACGAACGCTCGCGCGGCGGCTGACGGCGCTCGCCGGCGCTCGGTCACTTGCCGACGCAGAAGTCCGCGAAGATCCGCCCGAGCAGGTCCTCGACATCGAAGCGACCGGTGATCCGGTCCAGCGCCTGTTGCGCGCGGCGGAGCTCCTCGGCCGCGAGCTCCGGCATGACGCCGTCGGCCAGGCGGGCGAGCGCGTCGTTCGCCGCGTCCCGTGCCTCCTCCAGCGCATCGAGGTGGCGGCGCCGCGCGAGGTAGACCCCCTCGATGGCCGCGTCGTGGCCGGCGACGTCGAGCAGCCGCTCGCGCAACGCGACCATGCCGTCTCCGGTGTGCGCCGACACCGCCACGACGGTGTCCGTCTGTCCGCGCGCGACGCCGGCCAGGGTGTCCGCGTCGACCAGGTCGCGCTTGTTCAGCACCACCGTGCGAGGCAGGGCGTCCGGCAGCTCGACCGCCAACAGCACGGGATCCGACGCGTCCAGGACCACCAGCACGTGATCGGCCGAGGCCAGCGCGGCGCGGGCCCGTCGGATGCCTTCGCGTTCCACGGCATCCTCGCTCTCGCGAAGCCCGGCCGTGTCGAGCACGTGCAGCGGCACGCCGTCCAGCACGATGTCTTCCCGCAGCACGTCCCGGGTGGTGCCCGCGATGTCGGTGACGATGGCGCTGTCGGCACCGGCCAGCGCATTCAGCAGACTCGACTTGCCGACGTTGGGTCGCCCGGTGATGACCACGGTCAGGCCGTCTCGCAACCGACGCCCCTGCGCGCTGCGGGCCAGCAGCGTGTCGAGCTTCTCCACCAGGCTCGCGGCCCGCGCTCCGAGCTCGGGGTCGGCGAGGAAGTCGATGTCCTCCTCGCTGAAGTCCAGGGCGGCCTCGAGCCAGACACGTAGCCCGACGATGGCGTCCAGCACGGCGTGAACGTCGCTCGAGAACGCGCCGTCGAGCGAGCGCACGGCGGCACGCGCGGCGGCGGCACCGCTCGCATCGACGAGATCGGCCACGGCCTCGGCCTGCGCGAGGTCGAGTTTGTCGTTGAGGAAGGCGCGCTCGCTGAATTCCCCGGGACGCGCGGGCCGGGCACCCAGCGCGAGGACGCGGGCCAGCACGAGATCGAGGACGGCCGGACCGCCGTGTCCCTGCAGTTCGAGCACGTCCTCGCCGGTGAAGGAGTGCGGGGCGACGAAGCGGAGTGCCAGCCCGACGTCGAGCGCGCTGCCGTCGGCATCGAGGAACGGCAGGTGGGTCGCGACGCGCGGGGCGAGTGCCTGCGCGGTCACCGCCTGCGCGATGCGGGCGACGTCCGGACCGCTGACCCTGACGATGCCGATGCCGGCCCGTCCCGCGCCCGTCGCGACCGCGGCGATGGTGTCGCGGCTCATCGCGGGCCGGGGGCTGGGAACGCGGGCGTCAGCGGGATTTCTTCTTGCCGCGTCCGCGCGCCTTGGCGTTCGCCTTCTGCTGCGCCTTCACCTTGGCCTCGGCGATGATGTCGCGGAAGCCGACCTTCCTGTCGCCGCTGGCGGCAGCGGCCGTCGCCTCCGTCGATGTCACCGCCGACGGCTTCGCGTCTCCCGGCTTGGCGAGCGACGGCGTCCCGCCTGCGGGCGAGCCACCGGCGGTCACCTCACCGTCGACATCGTCCGAGACATCGGCATCGACGACGTCGCCGCCATCGCCCCCCTTCTTGCCGGTCTTGCCGGTCTTGCCGCCGCGGTCCTCCTTGTCGGCGAGCACGTGCCGGGTGATGTAGTACTGCTGCGCGATGCCGAGCGTGTTGTTGGCGATCCAGTACAGCACGAGGCCTGCGGGGAAGAAGGCGAAGAAGATGCCGAACACGAGCGGCAGGAACTGGAACACCTTTGCCTGGATCGGGTCGGCCGGCGCCGGGTTCAACTTCTGCTGGAAGTACATGGTCGCCGCCATGATCACCGGCAGGATGAACAGCGGGTCCTTGATCGAGAGGTCCTTGATCCAGAGGATCCAGGGCGCCTGCCGCAGTTCCACGCTCTCGAGCAGCATCCAGTAGAAGGCGATGAACACCGGAATCTGCACCAGCATCGGCAGGCAGCCGCCGAGCGGATTGACCTTCTCCTTCTTGTAGAGCTCCATCGTCGCCTGGCCCATCTTGGCCCGGTCGTCGCCGTGCCGCTCCTTCAACGCGGTGAGCTTCGGCTGCAGCAGCTTCATCTTCGCCATGGAGCGATAGCCGGCCTCCGACAACTTGTAGAACACGGCCTTGATGCAGAAGGTCACGAGGATGATCGCGAAGCCCCAGTTGCCGATGAACCCGTGGATCGTCTTGAGCAGCCAGAACAGCGGCTGCGCGAGGATCGTCAGGAAGCCGAAGTCGACGGTCAGCTCGAGGTTCGGTGCGACCTCGGCGAGCCGTTCCTGGATCTTCGGGCCGATGAAGGCGCGGCTCTCGAACGTCGCCTCGCCGCCGGCCGGTATGGTGGTGCTCGCCGACACCAGGCCGATGAGGTAACGGTTCTCGTTCGGCAGATGGCGGGTGTAGGCGGTGCCGACCTCGCCCGTCGGCGGAATCCAGGCGGTGGCGAAGTAGTGCTGGATCATCGCCACCCAGCCGTCGGTCGCGTCGACCGAGAGGTTCGCGTCCTCGATGTCGCCGAAGTCCACCTTCTCGTAGACGTCTTCCTGCGTGCTGACGACGCCGCCGATGTAGGTGTTGACGAATTGCTGCTTCTCGTCCTTGGTACCGGGCTTGCGTTTCAGCTGACGGTACTGGTTGACGCTCCACGGCTCGGCAGAGCCGTTCCGGATCGCGTAGTCGACGCCGACCTCGTAGCTGTCGCGGGTGAAGGTGAGCGTCTTGACGACCTCGACGCCGGACGGCGACCGCCACGTGAACGGCACGCGGATGGTGTCCTCACCCTCGCCGAGGGTGTAGCGCTCGGCCTCGGCGGTCATCGGCTCGCGGTGCGTCGGCGCCGGCTGTCCCTGCTGCGCCTGCAGGCCGGATTCGACGACGAGGTAACGCAGGGGATCGTCGCTGACGAGCGCGAAGGGCGTGTCCGGCTGTTCGATCGATACCGGGTACTCGAGCAGTTCCACGGTCGTGATGGTCGCCCCCACGGTGCTGATGCGGACGTTCATCAGATCGGTTCGCACCGACACGCTCGGCGTGTCGACGCCTGCAGCCGTTTCCGCGCTCGCCGTGCCCGCGGGGCCCACGTCACCATCGACGGCCGCCGCGGTCGGCGCCTGCGGCAAGTCCGCGGCGGCCGGCGCCGCGACGCCCTCCCCCGTCGGTTCGCCGGTCCGCTCGACGGGCGCCGGCGTCGCGTAGTCCTGCATCCACGTCTGGTAGATGATCAGGCTCAGGAAGCCCAGCGCCATGTACAGCAGCAGTCGTTGCGTTTCCATCGTCACTGTCTTCGTGGGGGCTCGGTGTCGCGCCCGAGGGGCACGAGGTCGACACCTCCCGGGTGGAAGGGGTGGCAGCGAAGCAGCCGCCGGAGTGCCAGCCAACCGCCGCGTCGTCGTCCGTGCCGTTCCAGTGCCTCGATCGCGTAGGCCGAACAGCTCGGGTAGAAACGACACCGCGGCGGCAGCAGCGGGCTGACCCAGCGGCGGTAGAAGGTCAGCACGGCGATCATCGGCCGGGCCGTCCACCGACCGTACGCCGGGGCAACTTGTTCCACAGGGCGTCGAGCGCCGCACGCAATTCCGCGCGGCTCGCCCCGGTGGCGGCATCGCGATTCATGACGACGACGTCGAATCCCGCGAGGCGTGTCGCCCGCGCCTGCCTGAAGGACTCCCTGGCCACCCGCTTGATGCGGTTACGGTCGGTCGCCCGCTTCGCGCGCTTCTTCGCGACCGCCAGACCGAGCCGGCCGCCGCTGTCGTCCGCCGTGCGGTGCACGAGCACCGTCCAGTAACGATCGGCGAGCCGTCGGTTGTCGCGAAATACCGCATCGTAGGCCCGACCGTTCAACAGACGCGCCTCGCGCGGGAAGCCGTTGGTCACGACAGGTGCGGACGGGCGCGCCCCGACGACCCCGTCCTCGGCGGACGGAGCCGTCGGCACCATCAGGCGCTGAGGCGGGCGCGTCCCTTCTTGCGCCGGGCAGCGAGGACGGCACGGCCACCACGAGTCGCCAGCCGAGCGCGGAAGCCGTGGGTGCGGGCGCGCTTGATCTTGCTGGGCTGGTAGGTTCTTTTCATGACGACGGCTCTGGTGGCAGCACCGGGCTGCTCGTTGGGAAGGGCAACTCCCGATTCTAGGTTCCCCGTCCCTTCCGGTCAACGCCCGCACGCGGTCGATGACGGGCTCCGCGCGCATTGAAAAGGGCGCGGTCGATCGCGTACAGTCAGTCGTTCCCGCGTCGAAAACACCGCCTGGAGAGTGCAGGCGTGCGCGGACGGTTGCGGGCGAAGTCCTCGTGCCGGGTCATCTGGAATGGAGACTCTCGCCTTGAGTGCACCGCTGTGGGATCAGTGCCTCTCCCTGCTCGAGACCGAACTGTCCGAGCAGCAGCTGAACACCTGGATACGTCCCCTGCAGGCGCACGAGGAGGATGGTCGACTCCGGATCATGGCACCCAACCGCTTCGTGCTGGACATGGTGCAGAGTACCTTCCTCGCCCGGATCCAGGAGCTCGTCACCACGATCGCCGGGGATCCCCCGGTCACCGTCAGCCTGTTCATCGGAACCGGCGTGCCGCGCGCCGTCGAGCGACGGGCGACCGCCGGGGCCGGCGCACCCGTCGATGACCGGGACGAGGGCCGCTCGAGCGCGGGCTGGGTGGACGGTGTCGAATCGACCTCGTCCGAGTCACGCACGGGGTCCCAGGCGGCCCCCGAACGGTCGCAGATCGCCGGGAGCCAGCCGCTGTCCTCGCGGGACTCCGGGCTCAGTCCGCTGTTCAGCTTCGAGACCCTGGTCGAGGGGAAGTCGAACCAGTTCGGGCGGGCGGCAGCGACCCAGATCGGCAAGAACCCCGGCACGGCCTACAACCCCTTTCTCATCTATGGGTCGTCGGGCCTCGGCAAGACGCACCTGATGCAGGCCATCGGCAACGAGATCCTGAGCAACCGCCCGAACGCCCGGGTGATGTACCTGAACTCCGAACGCTACGTGGGCGAGATGGTCAGCGCCCTGCAGCACGGCCGGATCAACAAGTTCAAGCAGTTCTACCGCGGCCTGGACGCCCTGCTCCTCGACGACGTCCAGTTCTTCGCCGGCAAGGATCAGACGCAGGAGGAGTTCTTCCACAATTTCAACGCCCTGCTCGAGGGCGGACAGCAGATCGTGCTGACCTGCGATCGCTATCCCAAGGAGGTCAACGGCTTGGAGGAGCGCCTGAAGACGCGCTTCGGCTGGGGCCTGTCGGTGTCCGTGGAACCGCCGGAGCTCGAGATGCGCGTCGCGATCCTCAACAGCAAGGCCGAGCAGAACGGGGTCGAGTTGCCGAGCGAGGTCAGCTTCTTCATCGCCAAGCGGGTGCGCTCGAACGTTCGGGAGCTCGAGGGTGCGCTGAAGCGCGTCATGGCCACGTCCCAGCTCATCGGCAAGCCGATCACCCTCGACTTCACTCGGGAGACGCTCAAGGACCTGCTTGCGGTCCAGGCGAAGCTCGTGACCATCGAGAACATTCAGAAGACGGTAAGCGAGTACTACCGCATGCGTCAGACCGACCTCACCGCCAAGAGCCGTTCGCGATCGATCGCGCGGCCGCGGCAGATGGCGATGGCGCTTTCCAAGGAGCTGACCGGCAAGAGCCTTCCCGAGATCGGCCAAGCCTTCGGTGGTCGCGATCACACCACGGTGTTGCACGCCTGTCGGAAGATCGTCGAGTTGCAGGCGGAGGACTCGGCCATACGCGAGGACTACGACAATCTCATGCGCACGCTCTCGACGTGATATCGCGCGGGTCGTCGGCGAACCGGCGAGCGTGTATCGTCGGGCGCGGTCGGATACCGGATGCGAGCGGACGTTCGCGGGGTGTGCCTCGAGCGGGCGATCCGCAGGGGCTGACAAGCTGTGGACAACGTGTTGGAAACACGGGGACAAACCGGACACGAGCGGGGATCAGAACACCGCCCGGCGAGTTGTCCACATTTCATCCACAGGTTGCGAGCAGGTTTTCCGACTTCATATACAGACTCGAAGCGTCTTGCATGTAATTGATTCTACGAAGGAAGTGGCACTTGCCCACAGAGTTGTCGTTCAGTAGCAGTAGTCATCATCAAGGTCAGTTATCCACTTCCCCTCTTTCTACAGGGCTCCATGAAATTTAGCGCACAACGTGAATCATTGCTGACACCGCTCCAGCACGTCGTGGGCGCGGTGGAGCGCAGGCAGACGTCACCGATCCTCGGCAATGTGCTGATCGAGGCGTCGGACGGTCAGGTCGTTCTGACCGCCACGGACTCCGAGATCGAGATGCAGGCGCGCAGCGTGCTGCAAGTCGAGCAGGACGGTGCGATAACCGTGCCGGCGAGGAAGCTGCTCGAGATCGGTCGCCATCTGCCCGACTCGGCGCGTTTCGATTTCGAGGCCACCGGCGAGAAGGCTCTGTTCAAGTCCGGACGCAGCCGGTTCACGCTGGCCACCCTGCCCGCGGACGAGTTTCCGAAGGTGCAGGCGCTGGAGTCACCCCAGGCCGTGACACTGACGGCGGCCGAACTCCATCAGTGCATCCGCAACACGGCGTTCTGCATGGCACAGCAGGATGTGCGCTTCTACCTGAACGGCATGCTGCTCGAGATCGGTGACGCCCGGCTCTCCTGCGTGGCCACCGACGGACATCGACTCGCCTACGCGAAATGCGCGACGTCCGCGAATCCCGACGACCCGGTCCGCGCGATCATTCCGCGCAAGAGCATCGGCGAGCTGCAACGCTTGCTCGGGACGCTCGAGGGCGACAGCGCCGTCGAACTGAAGGTGACGCCGCAGCACCTTCAGGTGCGCGCGGGCGATGTCCGGCTGACCACGAAACTGATCGACGGGCGATTTCCGGACTACGACCGCGTCATCCCGACCGACGGCGACAAGGAGCTGGTCATCGACTGCCTGACGCTGCGGCAATCGCTGACGCGAGCGTCGGTGTTGTCGAACGAGAAGTATCGCGGCGTGCGCATGGCGCTCGCCAGCGGTGTCCTGACGATCTCGAGCAACAACCCGGAACAGGAAGAGGCGATCGACGAACTCGAGGTCGACTACGAGGGAGAGTCGGCGGAGATAGGGTTCAACGTGACCTACCTGCTCGATGTGCTGGGAGCCATCGATTCGGTCAATGCCCGGCTGCGGCTCAAGGACGGGACCAGCAGCGTGCTGATCACGCCAGAGTCCACCAGTGACGCGAAGTACGTGGTCATGCCGATGCGCCTCTGACCGTCGGACCGGCGACGAGATCCACCCGTGATCCTCACGCGTCTGGAGATCGACGGATTCCGTTCGCTCGCCGAGCTGTCGATCGCGCCGCATGCCACGCTCAACCTGATCAGCGGTCCGAACGGTGCGGGCAAGAGCAGCGTGCTGGAGGCGATCCATTGCCTGTCGACCGGGCATTCCTTCCGCACTCGCAAGCCGCGCGACCTCGTCATGCGAGGTCGGGAGTCGTTCACGGTGACGGCGCGCCTGCAGGACGACGCGGGCGAATGGGAACATCGCATCGGCCTGTCGCGACACCGTGACGGGGAACTCGACATGCGGCTGGATTACGAGTCGCTCGACAGCGTGTCGACGGCATCGCGACTGCTGCCGATCAAGGCGCTGTCGCCGGACAGTCACGCCCTGGTGCAGGAAGGGCCGGACGAGCGGCGTCGGTTCCTCGACTGGGGGGTGTTTCACGTGGAACACCGCTTCCTGGACGCATGGCGGCGATTCCGTCGATCGTTGTCGCAGCGGAATCAGGCGCTGCGCGATCAGTTTCCGCTGAGCGAGATCCAGTCCTGGGATCGGCAGCTTGCCGATGCCGGCGATGCGGTCGATCGGTACCGCCGCGCTTATGTCGACCGGCTGCAGGCGGCGTTGCAGGCGCGAATCGGGCGGTTGCGCCATGCCTTTCCCGTCACCCTCCGGTATCGGGGTGGGTGGGCCGACGGGACGGCATTGCTCGAGGCATTGACGGAAAACGTCGATCAGCACCGACGCCTGCGAACGACCGGAGACGGCCCTCATCGAGCCGAGCTGGTGCTGTCGGTCGACGGGATCGTGGCCCGACAGGTCCTGTCACGCGGGCAGCAGAAGGTGCTGGTGTATCTGCTGCACCTCTCTCAGCTCGACCTGCTCGCTGCGGAGGAACGGGAGCATGCGGTGGTCCTGTGTGATGACCTGCTGTCCGAGCTCGACGGCGACCATGCGACGGACGTGATCGGTCAGCTTCTCGACGTGTCGGCTCAGGTCTTCGTCAGCGGCGTCTCACTGGAATCGCTCAGCGACCGGGAACACGCGATGTTTCACGTGGAACGTGACGGACGTATCGCCGTCGGCTGAGTCGAACGCGTGCTGTGGTTCGGAGAGGCACCCGCGGAGGGATGGTGGGATCGGAGGTCGTCCGCTCGCACGATATCCGTTGCCTGTGACGGCGTCGCCGCTGTGGACAACTCACCGCTTGTTCCACAAGGTTATCCACAGATTGTTTCACGTGGAAACCGTCCAGCGTAGACGTTGCGTGGTTCCAGGTGAAGGACCGTACCGGCGACAGGTTTCACGTGAAACATCGCGCCGCAGGCCGAGGATCATCTGCTGGTCCAGTACTCCCGTTGGTTGCACGTGAAACACCGAACTTCATGCTCGCGCGAAAGGTATTCATATCGTCAGGTAGGTTCCACGTGAAACGCGAGCGACGTCCAGATGAGTGCCGGTCAACTTGATCGCGGCGTATTCTTCGCTGGACGACGCCTACTGGAATGGTGATCAGCTGCACCGTCGGCTACCGAAAGGTTCCACGTGAAACCTCTGGATCGAACCATGACACGATCGACTCGCTCGGCGCATCGACCGGTCTCCAGGCCGGTGCCTAGTGCCGACCTAGTGCCAGCACGCTTGACTTGTAGATGGTTCCACGTGAAACCTCCGGATCGAACCGTGACACGATCGACTCGGTCGACGCATCGGGCGGTGTCCAGACCGGTGCCTGGTACCGGCCCGGTGGCCAGCACGCTCGACTCGCGGATGATTCCACGTGAAACCTCGACATCGATACGCGATGGGATCCACTCGCTCGACGGATCGTACGGCTTCCAGACCGGTGCCTGGTACCCGCTTAGTGGCCAGCACGCTCGGTTCACGAAGGGTTCCACGCGGAACACCGGGCGCGGTGTATTAGTCCACATGCACGGCAGGCTCACGACGCGACGTGGAACACGGACTGAGGACGCTCGAGGAGGGGCGACGCGCGCTCCCGGCCCGAGCAACGTGAGACGCGCACCGCGACCGGGGACGAGTCGGAGCACTGGATACCCTGCCGCCTCCACGTGACGGAGAGACTGGGAACGGGAGAGGAATTATCACGTTCGACCTTCGACAGGTTTCACGTGAAACACGATTCGCCGACCGGTGAACGAATTGCCGTCTCGACGCCCGCCGAGTTTCGTTGAATGGACACCCGACGCGCAGGATTCCCGGGGCGGTGCGATCGTCACCCGAACAAAGTCCGAACTGCAGCGATCGTGACGCGGGAATCCGATGAACGCGCGCAGGCTCGACCACCGGGCGTCGGTCGATCCCGCATATCCATCATCCGCAGCCGAAAGACACGGTCGGTCGCGACGCGTGCTTCGTACGGCCCTGGTGTCGGCGCGACGCGCGGTGGGCGCGATGGCCGACGATCTCGCCGAGGCCCGTCCAAGGGGTCGAACAGGCTATAATCGACGGGTTAGGTCACGCGGAACGGTGCATGAGCGTCCAACCCAGTTACGACTCCTCGAACATCAAGGTCCTCAAGGGCCTGGACGCCGTGCGCAAGCGCCCCGGGATGTACATCGGGGACACCGACGACGGGACGGGCCTGCACCACATGGTGTTCGAGGTCGTCGACAACTCGATCGACGAGGCGCTGGCGGGCTACTGCAGCGCCGTCAAGGTCACGATACACCCGGACGAGTCGGTCAGCGTGTCGGACGACGGTCGCGGTATCCCGGTCGACACGCATGCCGAGGAAGGGCGTTCGGCAGCGGAGGTCATCATGACCGTGCTGCACGCCGGCGGCAAGTTCGACGACAACTCCTACAAGGTCTCGGGCGGACTGCACGGCGTCGGCGTCTCGGTGGTCAACGCGCTGAGCGAATGGCTGACACTCACCATCCGGCGCGACGGCCAGATCCACGAGCAGACGTACCGCGAGAGCGTGCCGGTCGGACCACTGACGTCCACCGGCGAGACGTCCGAGACCGGCTCGATGATCCACTTCAAGCCCAGCGCCGAGACGTTCACCAACATCCTGTTCGACTACGACATTCTCGCCAAGCGACTGCGCGAACTGTCCTTCCTGAACAGCGGCGTGCGGATCGAGCTGTACGACCGACGCAGCGACCGCACCGACGTGTTCGAGTACGAGGGCGGTATCCGCGCCTTCGTGGAGCACCTCAACCGCAAGAAGACGCCGATTCACCAGACCGTCATCCACAGCCTGGGCACCAAGGACGACGTGGCTGTCGAGGTCGCGCTCCAGTGGACCGATACCTATCAGGAGAACATCTTCTGCTTCACCAACAACATCCCGCAGCGCGACGGCGGAACGCACCTGGCGGGCTTCCGCTCGGCGATGACACGCACGCTGAATCAGTACATGGAAGGCAGTGGCGTGCTGTCGAAGGCGAAGGTCTCGGCCACGGGCGACGACGCGCGCGAGGGGTTGACGGCCGTGCTGTCGGTCAAGGTACCCGATCCGAAGTTCTCCTCGCAGACCAAGGACAAGCTGGTCTCGTCGGAGGTGAAGGGCATCGTCGAATCGGTGCTCGGCGAGTTCATGCACGATTTCCTGCAGGAGCACCCGACGGAGGCGCGCGAAATCACGGCCAAGATCGTCGATGCCGCGCGCGCCAGGGAAGCGGCGCGCAAGGCCCGCGAGATGACGCGGCGCAAGGGCGCGCTGGACATCGCGGGCCTGCCCGGCAAGCTCGCCGACTGCCAGGAGCGGGACCCGGCCAAGTCCGAGATCTACCTGGTCGAGGGTGACTCGGCCGGCGGTTCGGCGAAGCAGGGACGCGATCGGCGCCGCCAGGCGATCCTGCCGCTCAAGGGCAAGATCCTGAACGTCGAGCGAGCACGCTTCGACCGCATGCTGCAGAGCGCCGAGGTCGGCACGCTGATCACCGCACTCGGCTGCGGCATCGGGCGGGACGAGTTCGACATCGACAAGCTTCGCTATCACTACATCGTGATCATGACGGACGCGGATGTGGATGGTTCCCACATTCGCACGCTGCTGCTCACGTTCTTCTACCGCCAGATGCCGGAGCTGATCCGGCGCGGGCATATCTACATCGCCCAGCCGCCGCTCTACAAGGTCCGCAAGGGCAAGCAGGAGCGCTACGTCAAGGACGATGCGGAGCTCAATGCCTATCTGCTGCAACTGGCGCTCGAGAACGTGCGGCTGCACGTCACGGCGGACGCACCGACGATCAGCGAACCTGCCTTCGAGGTGCTGGCCCGCGAGTTCATGCGTGTCAGTCTGGCGTTCCCTCGCATGGAGCGCATGACGAGCCGCGAGGTGCTCGAGGCGATGCTCGAGATCGTGCCGCCGAACGATCCCTCGCTGGCCGACGAGACGACGGCGCGGGCATTCGGCGAGCGACTGATCGAGCGCCTCAACCAGGGTCTGGAGCCTGCCAACCGCTACCGTCTGGAAGTCGTCGATCCGGAGACGGAAGCGCCGGCGGCAGCGGATGCGGACACCGCCGACGCGGCGATCGTCGATCGCGACGCGCCAGCCGGCGAGGCGAACGGCGTCAACGGCGTCAACGGGGCAGGGGTCATCGGCACCGTCGTGCCGATGCCGCCGCGCGGGCGGTCGCTGAAACTGATCCGTCGGGTCTTCGGCAACGACCGCGAGGTCATCGTCGACGGGGCCTTCCTGCGATCGCCCGACTACCGGGCGCTCGGCGCGCTGGCCGAGAAGCTCGACGGCATGCTCGGGGAGGGTGCCTACGTCGCGCGGGGTGACAAGTCGCAGGCGGTCGACTCGTTCCGCGAGGCGATGGACTGGCTGATCGACGAGTCCAAGCGCACGCTGAACATCCAACGCTACAAGGGTCTCGGCGAGATGAACCCCGCTCAGTTGTGGGAGACGACGATGGATCCCGAGGCGCGTCGCATGCTGCAGGTCTCGATCGAGGACGCCATCGCCGCCGACGAGGTCTTCGACATGCTCATGGGCGAGCAGGTCGAGCCGCGGCGCGAGTTCATCGAGCGCAACGCGCTCTCGGTGGCCAACCTGGACGTCTGAGCGGCATGACGATGAACGACGACGCGAACGCGACCCTGCGCAGACCGGCGTTCCTGCCGGGCGGGGCGGTGCCGGGCGGTCTCGACACCGTCGAGGCGCGGCTGGACGAGCACCTGGCGCACTGTCGTGCGACGGTCGACGCGGCGGCGAGCGCGCGGCCCGTCACCTGGGCGTCGCTGATGGGATCGCAGGCCGAGGCGCACAACGCCCTGAGTCTGTTCTGGTCGCCCGTCAGCCACCTGAACGCGGTGATGAACACCGAGGCCCTCCGGGAGACCTACAACCGTTGCCTGCCGAAGCTCAGCGCCTACTGGACGGCCCTAGGTCAGAACGTCGCGCTGCACGAGGCGACGCTCGCGCTGAGGAACGGCGAGACCTACGCGACGCTGAGCGATGCCGAACGCCGCGAGATCGACAACGACCTTCGCGACTTCGAGTTGGGTGGCGTGGCGCTGGATGACATGGGCAAGGCGCGGTTCGGAGAGATCGCGCAGACGCTGTCGCGCCTCGGCAGCGAGTTCTCCGACGCCGTGCTCGACGCGACCAACGCCTGGGAGAAGCGCGTCGAGGATGTCGCGCGCCTGGGCGGTCTGCCCGGCTCCGCCATCGCCGCCGCTCGTTCGCGCGCCGAGGCGAAGGGCCTCGAGGGCTGGCTGCTGAACCTCGAGTTCCCGGTCTACCAGGCGGTGATGACCTTCGCCGATGACCGCGCGCTCCGCCGGGAGCTGTACGAGGCCTTCGTCACGCGCGCCTCGGACCAGGGCCCCGATGCCGGACGCTGGGACAACGCGTCTCGCATGACCGGGATCCTCCGTCAACGCGCCGCCAAGGCGGCGCTGCTCGGGCGAGACAACTATGCCGAGTTGTCCATGGCGCGCAAGATGGTCGAGCGTCCGGAGCAGGTGATCGACTTCCTCGACGACCTCGCCGAGCGGGCCCTCCCGACCGCCCGCGCCGAGTTCGCGGCGCTGCAGTCGTTCGCCCGCGAACTCGCCGCCGCCGATGACGCGGTCGTTGATGCGGCCGATGACGCGTCCGATGATGCGGCCCGGGGCGGCGCGGCCGACGGCACGGCAGCCGATCTCGCCGGTGTCGCCGAATCGGTGGCCGCCTGGGACATCCTCTGGCTCTCCGATCGGCTCAAGCGGCGCGACCACGATCTCTCGGACGATGATCTCAAGCCGTACTTCCCGGCCACCCGGGCCGTGCCCGGTCTGTTCGCCGTCTGCGGCCAGCTCTTCGGTCTCGACATCGCGCGGGAGGAGACGGCCGAGGTCTACCACCCGGACGTCGCGTTCTACACGATCCGGGACGCGAGCGGCGAGCTGCGCGGTGGCTTCTATCTCGACCCCTACGCCCGCGAGCACAAGCGGGGCGGGGCGTGGATGGACGTCTGCGCGACGCGTCAGCGCGTCGGCGGCATCGTGCAGCTCCCGATCGCCTATCTCGTCTGCAACCTGACGCCACCGGTGGTGGGCCCGGACGGCGAGGCGCGGCCGGCGCTCCTGACCCATCAGGAAGTCACGACCCTGTTTCACGAGTTCGGGCACGGCCTGCACCACATGCTGACGCGGATCGAGACGGCCGGTGTCTCCGGCATCAACGGGGTGGAGTGGGATGCCGTGGAGTTGCCGAGCCAGTTCCTCGAGAACTGGTGCTGGGAGCGCGAGTCCCTCGACCTGATCGCCGGTCACGTGGACACCGGTGCACCGCTCCCGGACGACCTGCTCGAGCGTCTGCGTGGCGCGCGCAACTTCCAGTCGGCCATGCAGCTCGTCCGCCAGCTGGAGCTCGCGCTCTTCGACATGCGCCTGCACCTCGACTCCACGCCGGACGCCGCCGCCGACCCGCAGGCCACCCTCGACGCGGTGCGTTCCCGCGTGTCGGTCGTGCCCGTGCCGGACTTCAACCGCTTCCAGAACGGTTTCTCGCACATCTTCGCCGGTGGCTATGCGGCGGGCTACTTCAGCTACAAGTGGGCCGAGGTGCTGTCGGCGGACGCATTCTCGCGCTTCGAGGAGGAGGGCGTGATGAACCCCGAGACCGGGCGCGCCTTCATGGAGTCGGTGCTCGAGGTCGGCGGCTCGCGCGACGCGATGCGCTCCTTCGTCGCGTTCCGCGGGCGTGAGCCGAGCATCGAGCCGCTGCTGCGCCAGAGCGGGCTGCGCGCGCTCGAGCCGGGGACGACGCCTGCCTCGTGAAATACCGGGACCTCCGTGACTTTCTCGCCGGGCTCGAGTCGCGCGGCGAGCTCAGGCGCATTTCGGCGGAGGTCGATCCGGTGCTCGAGATCACCGAGATCTGTGACCGCACGCTGCGGGCGAAGGGGCCGGCCTTGCTGTTCGAGAATCCGAAGGGCTCGGACGTTCCGCTGCTCGGCAACCTGTTCGGCACGCCGGAGCGCGTGGCCTACGGCATGGGTGAGGAATCCGTCGAGGAGTTGCGCGAGGTCGGCAAGCTGCTGGCCTTTCTCAAGGAGCCCGACCCGCCGAAGGGGTTGAAGGCCGCCTGGGACACGCTCCCGATCTTCAAGAAGGTGCTCGACATGGCGCCGAAGACCGTGCGCGACGCGCCCTGCCAGGCGCTGACCTGGCCCGAGGTCGATCTCGCGCGCCTGCCGGTGCAGACCTGCTGGCCCGGCGACGCCGGGCCGCTGATCACCTGGGGCCTGGTGATCACCCGTGGGCCGCACAAGAAGCGGCAGAACATGGGTATCTACCGGCAGCAGGTCATCGGCCCGGATCGCACCATCATGCGCTGGCTGAGCCACCGCGGCGGCGCGCTCGATTTCCGCGAGTGGACGGACACCCATCCCGGGGAGCCCTTTCCGGTGGCGGTCTGTCTCGGGGCGGATCCGGCGACGATCCTCGGGGCCGTCACACCGGTGCCGGACACGCTGTCGGAGCACGCGTTCGCCGGGCTGCTGCGTGGCGAGCGCACGCGCCTCGCGAAGGCGACGCTTTCGGACCTGATGGTGCCGGCTTCGGCGGAATTCGTGCTCGAAGGCTACCTGTACCCGGATGATCGCGCACCGGAAGGGCCATTCGGCGATCACACCGGTTACTACAACGAGGTCGACGAGTTCCCGGTGTTCACCGTGGAGCGCGTGACGCACCGCAGGGATCCGATCTATCACTCGACCTACACGGGCAGACCGCCGGACGAACCGGCGATTCTCGGCGTCGCACTGAACGAGGTGTTCGTGCCGATCCTCCGCAAGCAGTTTCCCGAGATCGTCGACTTCTACCTGCCGCCGGAGGGCTGTTCCTACCGCATGGCCGTCGTCAGCATGAAGAAGCAGTACCCGGGTCACGCCAAGCGCGTGATGATGGGCGTGTGGTCCTTCCTGCGGCAGTTCATGTACACCAAGTTCGTGATCGTCGTCGACGACGACATCGACACGCGCTCGTGGGAGGACGTGATCTGGGCGATCACGACCCGCATGGACCCGCTCCGCGACACGACGCTGATCGACTCGACGCCGATCGACTACCTCGACTTCGCCTCTCCGGTGTCCGGTCTGGGCTCGAAGATGGGACTGGACGCGACCAACAAGCTGCCGGGCGAGACCACGCGCGAGTGGGGCGAACCGATCCGCATGAGCGATGCGGTACGGACCCGGGTGGACGCGATGTGGGAGGCGCTCGGGATCTGAGCGTTGCGGGGACCCTGGCCGCGCGCCGGCCGCGCCCGATCAGGGCATCCTCGCCGTCCGGAACCAGAACTCGTCGATGTGGCGCGCGACGTCGCGCATGGCGTCGCCGCTCGCGGGCTTGCCGATGAAGGAGTTCGCGCCGAGGCGATAGGCCTTCTCGATATCGGTGTCCGCGGTCGAGGTCGACAGCATGACCACCGGGATCGTGGCGAGGGCGGCGTTGCCGCGCAGGCGCCGCAGCAACTCGAAGCCGTTCTCCCGCGGCATGTTGATGTCCATCAGGATCAGACAGGGCCGCGGGTTCGCCCGCCGGTCGGCGTAGTCGTCGAGATTCTCGAGGTAGGCGAACAGGTTCTCGCCGTCGGACACGTGCCGGAAGGCGTCCCCCTTGCCGCGAGCCCCGAAGGCACGGCGCGTCAGGTAGACATCTTCCTCGTCGTCGTCGACCATCAGGATGACCCGGGCCGCACCGTCGTCGTCACCCATCGGCGGCCGCCCCCTCCGCCACGGCGTTCCTTGCCCCCGGGGGGCCCGGCAGCGTCGGTGAGACGACCGGCCGATCGAGCAGCAGGGAGAACGTGCAACCCCGACCCTTCTCGCTCTCCGCCACGATGCGCCAGCCGTGCTTGCGGCAGACCGTCGCGCAGATCGCGAGCCCGATGCCGCTGCCGGGGTAATCCTTGCTGGCATGCAGGCGGGTGAAGGGCTCGAACACCTTGCCACGGTACGCCGGGTCGAAGCCGATCCCGTTGTCGACGATGTCGATGCGCGGACCCGGGTGATCGGCATCGCTGGTCATCGGGAAATGACGAACCTCGATCGTGAGCGGGCGCCCCTTGTCGCGGTACTTGATCGCGTTCGAGAGCAGGTTGGTGAACAGCTGCAAGAGGAGCACCGGATCGCCGGGGACCTCGGGCAGCGGGTCGATCGTCAGGCCGGCGCCCGACTCCTGCAGCGGAAGCTCGAGGTCCACCCCGGCCTGCGCCAGTACCGCGTCGAGCGCGACCCGCTCACGCACGAGCGTGTTCCGCGAGGCGCGCGAGTACTGCAGCAGATCCCGAATCAGGGTGCTCATCCGACTGGCCGCCTCGACGATCACCTCGAGGTGATAGCGATCGTCTTCGCTCAGGGCATCACCCGCGTCCTCGACCAGAAAGCCACTGAACTGCTGGATCTTCCGGAGCGGCTCCTGCAGGTCGTGCGAGGCGACGAAGGCGAACTGGTTGAGATTCTCGTTCACGTCGGCCAGTTCGACGTTGCGCGATCTAACGTCGTCGATCGCCCGGTCGCGCTCGGACACGTCGCTGAGCACGATCAGGCGCATGTCCTGCCGGGTACCGATGGCACGGCTGCGGCAACTCATCTCGTGTTTCACCGATTCACCATCCGCCCGCAGCACGCAAAGCGACAGCGCGTCCGCCGACCCGTGACGGATCGCCTCGCTGGCCCGCTCGCGCGATTCGTCGGCGAGGCTCGCGACGAAGGGTGTGCCGACCGTTGCCTCGCGTGCCTGACCGAGATGCGCCAACCATTCGTCGCTGACCTCGACGATGCGTCCCTCGCGATCGGTCAGGCAGATCACCACGGGGAGTCCGAGGTAGAGCGACTGGTAGTAGTCGTTGCTCCGCGCGACCCGCTCGAGCTGGTGCTGGCTATCGAGCATGTGACCGATCCAGCTGTTGACGAGCAGCACGAAGCTGGATTCGGCGGCGTTGAACGGACGATCCCGGGGGGCTCGCGACGAGAACGCGACCGAACCGTAGGGTCCCTCGGCCGTCGACAGCCGCGCCCCGATGAACGACTCGACACCGGTCGCGGCATGACAGGGGTGATCGCCGAAGGGACTGTCGGCGAGATGATCGACGACCAGCACCGCGTCACCGTTCGGCAGGTTCGCGCAGACCGTTTCCGACAAGGCAAGCACGTCCCCCGGTGAGCGGGTGTGGGCCGCCTCGCCTGCGATGGCCAGGACGTGATAGTCCTCGCCGTCGATGCGGCTCACGAGCCCGCTCTCCAGCCGCAGGTAGGCGAGGCCGAGGCGCAGGATGCGTTGCAGACGCTCCTGGTGATCGAGTGCGGGATCCTTGGTGGTCGCCACGAGCCGTTCGAGCGCCCGCCGGTAGGCGTACTCCTCGCTCATGTCCTGGCCGGTGCTCTGGTACTCGACGATGTGGCCGTCCGCGTCGGCGATCGCCCGGGTGAAGCCGACCGTGTAGGTCGCACCGCCGTCCGGTTCGTCGCGCACCACCGACAGGAAGCGGCTCTCGCCGGGTTCGATAGAGGCGATTTCCGCGGCAAAGCCCGCGCGTTCGGCGGGCGGGATGAGCGACAGGATATCGCGGCCGAGCAGCGACTCGCCGCTCCCGTCGAAGAAGCCGGCGTAGGCCTCGTTGCAGTAGGTGATCGCGCCGTCCGAGGCGCGCCAGCGCACGATGAAGCTCGACGTGTCCTCGACGATCGAGCGGTATTCCTCGTCGATACGACCGAGTTCGCGACGCGTCTCCGTCAGTTCGGTGATATCGACGGTCGTCATCAGCACGCCGTCGATCTCGCCGCCGCCGTCGAGGTGCGGCAGGAGCCGCAGCAGGTGGCGTCGCTCGCCGAGCACGGTGTCGATCTCGAGCGGCGCCCGGGTGTCGAGTACCTGCCGGGGCAGCGCGCTCACGTGCCCGGGCACCGCGCTGCGCGCGCCGTCGATCTCGCGCCCGATGTCGCCCGGTCCGAGTCCCAGCAAGGCCTGCGCCCGATCGTTGCAGCGACGCAGGCGAAGCTTCCGATCGAGAAAGACGGTGCCGATCTCGGACGAGCTCAGAAGATGATCGACGTCGGCGGTCAGGGCCGACAGTTCCTCGATCTTCCGCTGGTGCTCGCCGCCCAACGTGTACAACTCCTCGTTGACCGAATGCAGCTCCTCGTTGGTGCTCTGCAGTTCCTCGTTCGAGTTCGTCAGATCCTCGTTGGTGTGCTGCAGCGCGCGATTGGTCGTCTCGAGCGCCTCGATCGTGGTCTGCAGACCGAGTTCCGAGGCGTGCAGGTCTTCTTCCAGGCGGCGGATGCGTTCCCGCAACGTACGCTCGTCCGCGTCCGGCCCGATCGGACGGACGTCGCCGCTGCCGTCCGTCGCGCCACCCGAGCGCTCGCTCGGCGCGATCGTCATCAGCAGGAAACCGGCGGCTTCCGACTCCCCCCCCGGCACACGGGACAGGGTCATGTCGTGAACGACCGGATCGTGTGCGGCGTCCTGGCCGCGCACGGACACACGCCGCGAGAAACGCTCGAAGTCCGGCTTGCGCGCGATCTGAAGCGCGGCGAACAGGGGCGCGCGAAGCTCGGGGTGGACCCGTTCCGTGAGTCGTCGGCTGAAGGCGCCCGGACGCACCGGCAGCAGCCCGCGCGCCGCCCCGAAGACATGGACGAGCTCCCCGTCGTCGGTGATCAGGAAACCGGGCGGGGCGTGGTCCGCCACGATACGTTCGAGGGCTCGCTGTCGGGCGCGGTCCGACGCGTCCGACGACGCTCGAGAGGCACTGTCGTCTCGCTCGCTCGGGGACGTCGGGCGGTCCGTGGCCGGGTCGACGGCCAGCCTGTCCGGCCGGCTCAGGGGCGGGAACGCCTCGCCGTCGATCCAGCGTCGGACCTCGGCCGTTAGCGCGTCGGACGCGGCCACCGCGTCGGCCAGCCCCGCCTCGACCACGGCGCGAGGCATGCTGTCGAAGCGCGCCTCGTCGGGCGCCTGGACGATCACCTTGCCGCCGCGGGCCCGCACGCGATCGCACCCGTCGCGGCCGTCCGTTCCCGTGCCGGAGAGCAGCACGGCGAGCGCGCGCTCGCCGTGTTGCTCGGCCAGCGACGACAGCAACGCGTCGATCGAGCGGTTGACGCGCGCGACGTCGGTGAACGGCTCGAGCCTGACGCGTGTGCCCTCCAGGGTCGTCAGGCTGCGCGGCACGTTGAGATGGATGCAGTCCGGCGCGAGCGTCATGCCGTCCTCGAGTCGGCGGATGTCCATCGTGGTGTGCCGGGCGAGCAACTCGCCCATCATGCTGCGAAAGTCCGGGGAGAGATGCTGCACGATCACGAAGGCGCAGCCGCTCCCGGCGCCGAGTTCCGCGAACAGGCGTTCGATTGGTTCGAGCCCGCCCGCCGAGGCGCCGATCGCGACGATGCGCAAGGGTGCCGGCACGTCGGGGTCAGGCACTCCCGTCGTCCAGCGTCCCCTCCCGCTGACGAGCGCCGGTGGCGAGGGTGTGTTCGTACGCCGTCTCCACCGCGTTCCGAAGCGTCAGCTCGAGCAGCAGCGGCGAGATCTCCTCCTTGTTGATGAAGTGCGTCAGCGAGGAAGAGGGCAGTTCCTCGTGCAGCTCCTCGCGGGTGTAGCCGGACACCATGATGACCGGCACGCGGTACTCGGCACGCCGGGCACTCGCCGCGAAGTCGTTGGCCGTATCCGGCCCGAGCCGGTAGTCGACCAGGCAGACGTCGATGGCCTCGTGCTCCAGCGCCTTCATGCCCGTGGCGATGTCCTCGGCCTCGACCACGTCGGCGGCGATGTTCTCCATCTTCGACAGCTGCCGCTTGAGCACCACGCGATCGCTCTCGCTGTCGTCGATGACGAGCACGCGGTAGCGAGGCGTGCCATCGGTGATCGCGTCCGCCGGTTCCATGTCCGGGTGTTCGAGGCGCAATCGCTCCCGCCGCTCGCGGTCCTGCCGCACGCGCACCGTGAGGTCGGTCAGGGTGAGGATCGTGCCGCGCAGACGATCGCCCTTGGCCCCGTCGGTCCCGGTGACGCGGTAGGGCATCATCTTGATCTGGATGATATCGCCCGAGTCGGTGAAGACGTCGCGATCGACCGGGCGCCCGTCGGCGACCACCGCGTCGATGTCGTCGAACATCCGCGGGTACTCGAGCCCGTTCGAGATGTGATGCAGCGGCCGGCCGACATCGGTCGGCAGCAGGCGAAAGAAGCGCGTGGCCACTTCGGTGAATTTCCGGATGCAGCGACTGTCGTCGAGGAAGACGATGCCGACCGAGGTGAACGAGAGCACGTTGTCGAGGTCGTCGTTCGCGATGGAGAGTTCGCTGATCTTCTCCTGGTACTCGTTGTTGACCGTGAACAGCTCCTCGTTGACCGACTGCAGTTCCTCGTTGGCGCTCTGCAGTTCCTCGTTCGAGGACATGAGCTCCTCGTTGGTCGATTGCAGCTCCTCGTTCGTGGTCTCGAGTTCCTCGTTGGTGACCTGCAGATGCTCCTGCTTGTTCAGGAGCTCGGTCTCGAGGTCGCGGATGCGCTGTCGGGTCTCCGCGCCCATGTCGAAGCGCTGCTGGCCCTGCCTCTCGCCTCGCTCGGGTGCATCGCTCTCGGAGAGGATCAGCACGAAGTGCGCGGGCTTGCCGTTCTTCTCGGGGAAGTACTCGCTCTGGAGGTCGATCTCGACCTCCTGCTCGCCCAGCGTCGTCGGTATCGAGGTGTAGTAGACCGCCTCGCGTTCGCCCTGCGCGCGGGCCAGCGAGGTGCTCACCGGCACGGAAAGATCCTCGGCGATGATGTCGTGCACGTTGGTGGAGACCCGGCCGGCCGGGAAGCGCGTCAGGAAACGGCTGGCGTCCCCGTAGATGTGTACCGCACGGTGTTCCGCGTCGAGAATCAGGCAGGCGGGGACGAAGTCGTTGATCAGACTGTCCTTGACGTGCTCGAACGGGGAGTCACGGGACGTCTGACGGGCGTTGCGCAGCAGGTTGGCCATGGGCGGCAGGGTGACGCTGCCCGTCTGCGCGCCACTCACGTTCAAGGGCCCGCGCAACGTGCCGGGCGGCAGCCGCATCTCGCTGCTCTTCCTGAAGATGCGCAGGCGTTCGTCGAGCGGCTCGAAGTGGGTCTTCAGTTCGCCCACGGTCTCCGAGGAGCCGAAGAAGATCACTCCGTCGCGCCGCAGCGAGAAGTGGAAGGAGGCGATGATCTTCTGCTGGACCACGTGCCGGAAGTAGATCAGCACGTTCCGGCAGCAGATCAGATCGATGTTCGAGAACGGCGGGTCGCTGATCATGTTGTGATTGGCGAACACCACGAGTTTCCGGATCTCGGGTCGGAGCGCGTAGCCCTCGTCGTCGCGCGTGAAGTATCGCGCGAGGCGCTCGGGCGAGACGTCATGCTCGATGTCGGCGGTGTAGCGCCCGAGCGAGGCCTCGGCGATCGCGTCCGGGTCGACGTCGGTCGCGAAGATCTTGATGCGTCGCTCGGGCGCATGCTCGAGCCGGGCCTCGTCGAGCAGCATCGCCACCGAGCAGGCCTCCTCGCCGCTGGAGCAGCCCGCGATCCAGACTCGGATCTCCTCGTCGTGCTCCTCCTCGAACAGGCGCCGGATCACCTGCTGCTCGAGGTAGTCGAAGGCCTCGGTGTCGCGGAAGAAGCGCGTGACGTTGATCAGCAGTTCGCGGGCGAGCGTCTCCACTTCGCGTTCGCGCTCGCGCAGGAGTTCGAGGTAGTCGACGAGCTCGACGATCTGATGCACGACCATGCGGCGCTCGATGCGGCGCGCGACCGTGGAGGGCTTGTAGTACGAGAACTCGATACCGCTCTGCTCGCGCAGCAGGGTGAAGATTCTGCGTCGGGTCTCGTCGTCGTCCTCGAGGTGCCTGGACACGATGCCCTCGTCGCTCGAGGCCAGCGGCTGGCGGGTATAGCTGTCGAGGTAGTCGGCGAGCTGCACCGGTCCGAGCACCATGTCCGCCAGGCCCGTGTTCACCGCGCTCCAGGGCATGCCGTCGAACTTCGCCGTGTCCGGGTCCTGTACCAGCACGAGGCCGCCCGCTTCCTTGATCGCGCGAATGCCCCGACTGCCGTCGCTGCCGGTGCCGGAGAGCACCATGCCGACCGAGCGCGACCGCGCGCTTTCCGCCAGGGAGCGGAAGAAGAAATCGATCGGCAGGGTCACGCGCTGCTCGTTCTTCGGGTCGGACAGGTGCAGCCGACCCTCGGCGAGCACCATGTTCTTGCGCGGCGGTATGAGATAGACCGCGTTCGGCCGTACCTCGGTACCCTCGACGACGCTCTCCACCGACATGGTGGTGTTCTTCGCCAGGATCTCGTCCATCAGGCTCTTGTGATCGGGCGAGAGGTGCTGAATGACGATGAAGGCGACGCCGCTGGTGGGCGACATCGCGTCGAGAAACTCGCGCAGCACCTCGAGTCCACCGGCCGAGGCGCCGATGCCGACATAGAAGAGCGGCCGATCGGCGTTCGCGACGTGCCGGTCGTCAGACGTCGTCTCGCCCGTCGTCCCGTCCCGGTCGCTGTCCGTTCTGTCCGCCACTGGCCACCGCCCGTTGATCGATCGACCCGACCTTATAGCCCGCCCGCTCGGGGGTGGCGGCGCCTTGCCCGACAATTACACCCTCGGCACTACGGGCCTGCCCCTTCCCGCCGCTGCAGCCAGGCGGCGAGCGCCTCCAGCTGACCGGCGTCGCCGGCGGGGTCGGCGATCAGCAGTTCACCGCCGAACCCCATCGAACGCGCGCCCTGCGCGGCGCGCGCACTGTTGACGATCAGCGGCGTCCGATGCAGCGTCGCGTGGGCGTCGGCCGCCAGGATGACGAGGTTGCGGAGCGCTTCGTCGCTGGTCGAGGAGACGATGTCGGGGGGCGACTCGACGAGGGCCCGGCGTCGGCGATGCTCGTCGGCGGCCGGGCGGGCGCGGCGGTACAGCGCCACGCTCTCCACGCGCGACCCGCGATCGGCGAGTCGACGTTCGAGCACGTTCCGCCCGCCGTGCCCCTTGACGACGAGCAGTCGCGCGAGCGGTGGCGCGTCCTCGAGCACGGCCAGCAGGGCTTCGCTGGTGAAGGGCGGCACCGGCGCGCGGCGCAGCGCCTGACCCGCTCGCGTCAGCGCCTCGGCGGTGGCCGTGCCGATGGCGAGTGCGGCGACGCCGGGCCAGGGCAGGGGCCGGAGCCGGTCGGCGGCCTCGACGGCAGGGCGGCTGGTGAACAGGACGGCGTCCAGCCCGGCCAGCGTGCTCGCGTCCGGCAATCGCGCATCCGGGTCGGGCCGGATCTCGAGGCAGGGAAAGGCGACGGTGTCGACCCCGAGCGCCCGTGCTCGCGTGCCGAACGGTTCCTGACGATCGGCCGGGCGGGTGACGAGCAGGCGCGGTCGCGGCGAGGAAGGCATCGTGGGACTAGTATACGGCCCCGCCCGACCCTTCCTCGACCGCAGCGATGGCCTTCCCGCGATGACCGACAAGACGTCTGCCCCGACCGATGCCGCCGACACGCGCGCGCCCGCCAGTCTCTGGGGCGGACGCTTCGCGGAGTCCACCGACGCCTTCGTCGCCGAGTTCACCGCCTCGGTCGACTTTGACCGACGCCTCTACGCGCAGGACATCGCGGGCTCCCGGGCACACGCCCGCATGCTGAGCGCGCAGGGCGTACTCGGCGAGAACGAGCTCGGCGCGATCCTCGACGGGCTGGACGAGATCGAGCGGGAGATCGCGACCGGCCGATTCGCCTGGTCGGTCGCGCGCGAGGACGTGCACATGAACATCGAGGCGGCCCTGATCGAACGCGTCGGCGATGCCGGCAAGCGACTGCACACCGGCCGCTCGCGCAACGACCAGGTCGCCACCGACATCCGTCTCTGGCTGCGCGAGGGGATCGATCATGCCTCGGCGGAGGCGCGGCGCCTGCTCGAGGGACTGCTGCCGCTCGCCGACCGCCACGCGGCGACCGTGATGCCGGGCTTCACGCACCTGCAGACCGCGCAGCCCGTGACCTTCGGTCACCACGTGATGGCCTGGTTCGAGATGCTGCTCCGCGACCTCGAGCGCCTGTCCGACGCCCGTGCGCGCCTCAATCGCATGCCGCTCGGCGCCGCGGCCCTCGCCGGCACCTCCTACCCCATCGACCGGCAAGCGACGTGCGTGGCCCTCGGCTTCGATGCCGTCTGCGAGAACTCGCTCGACGCGGTCAGCGATCGCGACTTCGCCATCGAGTTCTGCTCGGTCACCGCGCTCTGCCTCGTGCACCTGTCACGTATCGCCGAGGAGCTGGTGCTGTGGATGTCGGCGCAGTTCGGCTTCATCGATCTGCCGGACCGGTTCTGCACCGGCTCCTCGATCATGCCGCAGAAGAAGAACCCCGACGTGCCCGAGCTCGTGCGTGGCAAGAGCGGGCGCGCGGTCGGCAATCTCGTCGCCCTGCTGACGCTCATGAAGGGCCAGCCGCTGGCCTACAACAAGGACAATCAGGAGGACAAGGAGCCGCTGTTCGACTCGGTCGACACCCTGATCGGCTGCCTGCGCGCCTTCGCCGACATGCTGCCCGCCATCGAGGTGCGCGACGCGGCGATGCGCGAGGCGGCTCGCCGCGGCTTCTCGACCGCGACCGACCTCGCCGACTACCTCGTCCGGGAGGGCCTGCCGTTCCGCGACGCGCACGAGGTGGTCGGCCGGGCCGTCGCGCACGGGGTCGAGACCGGGACCGATCTGGCCGACATGTCGCTCGAGACGCTGCAGGGGTTCGACGCGCGCATCCGGGAGGACGTGTTCGCGGTGCTGACGCTCGACGGTTCGGTCGCGAGCCGCGATCACGTCGGCGGCACCGCCCCCGATCAGGTGCGGGCCGCGATCGTCCGCGCGCGGGAGCGGCTCGCCTCGACCGGGCGCTGACCCGGCGCTACAGGCCGGGCGCTCGCTACATCCCGAACTGGCGCTTGAGCCAGGCGGAGATGTCGCTCACCTCGTCGCCGCTGATGCTGTGGGAGATCGGGTAGGTGTGCCATTCGACGGGCACGCCACTCGCCTCGAGGACGGCACGCGACTGTTCGCCGAAGCGCAGCTGGACGACCTCGTCCGCGCTGCCGTGCGCCATGAAGACCGGCACGTCTGCCGTGCCGGCGTCGCCGAGTCTCGGGAGCACGTCGGACTGCAGGGGCAGGTAGCACGACAGTGCGAGGATGCCGCCGAGACGGTGTTCGCCGGCGAGTCCCGCGTAGAGCGCCATCGCCCCGCCCTGGGAAAATCCCGCGAGGGTGATGCGCGAGGCGGGCACGCCGCGCTCGATCTCGTGGGCGATCAGGTCGGCGACGGCGCCGGCGGAGTCGCGGATGCCGTCGCCGTCCTGCTCGCGCTCCTCGAAGTCGATCGAGGAGATGTCGTACCAGGCGCGCATCGCCGCGCCGCCGTTCACGCTGATCGGACGGACCGGCGCGTGCGGAAAGAGGAAGCGGATGCCCGGGCGCTGGAGCAGGTGCAGCTCCGGCACGATCGGCTCGAAATCGTGCCCGCTCGCGCCGAGGCCGTGCAGCCAGATCACCGAGTACTCGCACTGCTCGGCCGTCGTGATCTCGATGCAGTCGAGCAGTTTTCGGGTCATGAGGGCAGGGGTTCTGTCGGGGCGGGAGAGCGTGCCGAGTATACTCCGGTTCCCGTTTTCGAGAGCCTGCCACATGCCTTCCCCGGCGTTCTCCCTCGCCCTGTCCTGCGCGAGTCTCGTGGTCCTGACACTCGTGTCAGGCTGCGGCAACCGCGGCGATCTCTACCTCGAGTCGGCGCTCGATCCGGCGCTCGTGGAAGACCTGGGAGCGTTCGGAGAGGCCGCCCCGGCCGTCGCGCCGGACGACCGGTCAGGCGAGCGGCCCGAAGCGCTGCAGGACGAGCGGTCGGACGAGCCGTCCGACGAGCCTTCGGACGAGCTGCCGGACGAGGACGGTCCGGACGCCCTGCGTCGGTCCCGCCGCGATGACGCGCGTCCGGGGGAGGCGCGTCCGACCGACGAGCGGCCGGGCGACGACGAACGATGAGCCCCGGGTCCGACGACGAGGACATCCGCTGGCAAGCGGGCACCCTGCAGGTCGAGGGGATCCCTGCCGAGCGGCTGGCGAGCGATTTCGGCACGCCGCTGTTCGTCTACAGCCGCGCGGCGATGACCCGCGCCTGGCAGCGCTTCGCCACGGCCCTCGACCACCGCCCGCACCTGATCTGCTACTCCGTCAAGGCCAACTCGAACCTCGCCGTGCTCGACGTGCTGGCCCGCCTGGGCTCGGGCTTCGACATCGTCTCGGGCGGGGAACTCGAGCGGGTACTCGCCGCGGGCGGTCGCGCCGACCGGATCGTGTTTTCGGGGGTCGGCAAGCTGGCGCGCGAGATGGAGTCGGCCCTCGAGGCCGGTATTCGCTGCTTCAACGTGGAGTCCGGTGCCGAGCTCGAACGCCTCGCCACGATCGCCCGCGCGCACGGCGTCCGGGCACCGGTCTCCTTCCGCATCAACCCGGACGTCGATGCGGGCACCCATCCCTACATCTCCACCGGGCTCAAGGAGAACAAGTTCGGCGTATCGATGACCGACGCCCCCGCGCTCTATCGCCGTGGGAGCGCGCTCGAGGCGATCGACGTGCAGGGCATGGATTGCCACATCGGGTCGCAGTTGACCGACGTCGCGCCGTACCGCGACGCACTGGCGAGGCTGGTGTCGCTCATCGACGGCCTCGCGGCCGAGGGCATCGCCCTGACCCACCTGGATGTCGGTGGCGGGCAGGGCATCCGCTACCGCGACGAGACACCGCTCGACATCGGCGACTGGGCCCGCGAGGTGGACCAGGCGCTCGGTGATCGGCAGCTCGAGCTCGTGGTCGAGCCTGGACGCTCGATCGTCGCGCAGGCCGGCGTGCTGCTGACCCGCGTGGAATATCTCAAGAGCAACGAGGACCGCCATTTCGCGATCGTCGACGCGGCGATGAACGACCTGATCCGTCCGGCGCTGTACGACGCCTGGCAGGCGATCGAACCGGTCACGCCGCGTGTCACCGCGACGGGCCGCCGGCCGCACGACGTCGTCGGTCCGGTCTGCGAGTCGGCGGACTTCCTCGGCAAGGGGCGGGAACTCGATGTCCTCGAGGGCGATCTGCTGGCCGTCATGTCGTCCGGTGCCTACGCGGCGGTGATGAGTTCGAACTACAACACCCGCCCCCGTGCGGCGGAAGTGCTGGTGGACGGGGAGGCGGCACACCTCGCGCGGGCGCGCGAGGAGACGCGGGCGCTGTTCGCCTCCGAGCGAACGCTGCCGACAGGGCCGGGCGCATGAGCCCGCCGCCGGACGAACGCGATGTCGACGCCGGAGCGCCGCCGCTCGCCTTCACCAAGATGCACGGCCTCGGCAACGATTTCATGGTCGTCGACAACACCGCCGGCACGCTGGTGCTCGATGCGGCACGCATCCGTCGGCTGGCCGATCGGCACACCGGCGTCGGCTTCGATCAGCTGCTCGTGGTCGAGCCTGCCGCCCGTCCGGAGGCGGCGTTTCTCTACCGCATCTTCAACGCCGACGGCGGCGAGGTGGAACACTGCGGGAACGGCGCGCGCTGCTTTGCCCGCTTCGTGCACGAGCGGTCCCTGACCGACGCGCGCGAGATCGTGGTCGACACCAGCGGCGGTCCGGTCACGCTCAGGCTCCGGGAGGACGGGCAGGTCACCGTCGACATGGGCGTGCCCACCTTCGAGCCGGCGCGCATTCCGTTCGTCGCGGAGACCGCGGCCGAAGACGGACGGCACGCCCTCGACGTCGACGGCGAGCGCCTGCTCGTCGGCGTGGCCGGCCTCGGCAATCCGCACGTGGTCGTGTCGGTCGACGATGTGGCGGCCGCGCCGGTGGACCGGCTCGGCCCCGCGCTCGAACGTCACCCGCGGTTCCCGAACCGCGTCAACGTCGGCTTTGCCGAGATCGTCGATCGTGGGCACCTTCGCCTGCGCGTGTTCGAGCGGGGCGTGGGTGAGACCCGGGCTTGCGGTACGGGGGCTTGTGCGGCCGTCGCCGTCGGCCAGCGACAGGGGCGCCTTGACAGACGGGTCCGCGTGACCTTGTCCGGTGGCGAACTCGACATCCACCGTCCTGATGATCGTTCCCCGATTGAAATGACGGGACCGTGTTCTACAGTCTTCGAGGGACAAACGAGAATGTAGGCACATGCAGCTCGAACAGACGAACGCCGCCGAGGGACCGGACGCGAGTGCGGTGCTCCGCTTCCTGACCGCGAACCCGGAGTTCTTCAACCAGCACGAGGAGGTGCTGCCGAGACTTCGCATTCCGCACGTCAGTGGCAAGGCGGTCTCGCTGATCGAGCGGCAGGTCAGTGTGCTTCGCGGCAAGTGCGCCACCCTCGAGAATCATCTGCGCGACCTGATCGGCGTGGCGCACGCGAACGAGCAGCTGCAGGCGCGTCTGCACGCGCTCGTGCAGGAGATCATTTCCGCGCCGACGCTCGACGTCGTCATGGCGTCGACCCGACGCAGCCTCGCGGAGAACTTCGGGGCGGATGCGGTGCACGTGTTGCTGATCGCCCACGCTGACGACCGGTCGGCTGACGTCGACGGGGCTGACCTCTACGGGGCTGACGACGGATGGCCCGACGACGAGACGAACCGCGGAGAGACGACCGCCGGCGAGACGGCGGCGGAGGATGTTCCCTGGTGCACGATCGCCGGCGACGACCCGCGGCTCGAGCGTTTCTCCGAGCTGTTCGAGGACGGCGGCACGCGCTGTGGCCTGCCTGACGCGGTTCAGCTCGATCTGCTGGTCGGCGACGCGCAGGCCGCGGTCGGTTCGGCGGCGCTGATCCCGCTGCAGCACGAAGGCCGACTCGGCATCGTCATGCTGAGCAGTCGAGACGAGTCGCGCTTCGCCTCCGGCAAGGGTGTCGTGTTCCTCGATCAGCTCGGCGGTGTGCTCGGGCGACGCGTGCGCGCGCTCGGGCGCGTCACCGCGTGAGCGCGTTCGCGCCGGCGCTCGAGGGCTACCTCGAAGAGCTGCGCGTCGCCCGGCGCTGCTCACCGCACACGGTCAGCAACTACGCGCGCGACCTGAAGGCGGTCGCGGCCGCCGCCGGACGCCGAGGGCTCGAGAGCTGGCAGGCGGTCGAGGCGGGAGACGTCCGTGCGATCATCGCCGAGCAGCACCGGAGCGGCATCGGCGGGCGCAGTCTCGCGCGCCGATTGTCCGCGCTCCGCGGACTCTACAACCACCTGATGAAGCTCGGTACTTGCGAGCGCAATCCCGCGCGCGACATCCTCGCGCCCCGCGACGGCAAGGCGCTGCCCGCGACGCTCGACCCGGACGAGGTCGATCGATTGCTCACGAGGACGCCTGCCGACCCGATGATCTGCCGGGACCTCGCGATGTTCGAGCTGATGTACTCGTCCGGGCTCAGGCTCGCCGAGCTGGTCGGCATCGATCTGGTCGACCTCGACCTGTCCGTCGGTCAGGTGCGGGTGACCGGCAAGGGCGGCAAGACCCGCGACCTGCCGGTCGGCGAGCACGCGGTGCGGGCGATCAACAACTGGCTCGGCTACCGGCGGAGCGTGCCGGGCGCGGGCGACCGGGCGGTGTTCCTCAGTTCGCGCGGCAAGCGCATCGCGCCCCGCACGGTGCAGATGCGCCTGAAGAAGCTCGCGGAATCCCAGGGGCTCGACCGGGATTGCTACCCGCACATGCTGCGCCACTCCTTCGCGAGCCACATGCTCGAGAGCAGCGGCGACCTGCGCGCGGTCCAGGAGCTGCTCGGGCATGCCGACATCTCGACGACACAGGTCTACACCCACCTGGATTTCCAGCACCTGGCCAAGGTCTATGACGCCTCGCACCCCCGCGCCCGGCTCGTTCGCCGCGACGCCGAGGGCGGATCGACGAACGCCGGCAAGGACGAGCGGGCCGACCCGCGCCGACCGGGCGAGTCCGAGCTCGACGAGCCGTTGGCGGAGGGCCACTGACCGGGACGGCTCGCGAATCGCGTCGCCCGGGCGCGAACCGCTCGCTACTCGATGAGGAAGTGCCCGAACAGCCCGTTCGACTGCAGGCAGGTCTGCAACCTGAGCTTCCGGGTGCGCTTGCCCTGGGCGGCGATCAGCTGCGCGCCGACATCGTAGAGGTAGGGCGGGAGCAGGATCGTCTGCACGACCGACTGCTGCACCTTGCAGGCGATGATCAGGGCGTGCTCGGCCACGTTCGCGTCCGAGTCGCTCGGCATGACCGAGACCGGCATGACACCGCGTGCGAGGTACTCCAGCCCGAGGGTGATGCCGCTGCCGCCGTCCGAGCGCACCCAGCGGACCGTGCCGAGCAGCGTCGCCGAGCGGGCGTTCTCGACGGACTGGTCCGGGGTCACGCTCAGCGCCTTCGCGCCCGATGCGGGGCGCCGGGACTCGGCGGTCCGGGCCTCGGGCGCCGGCGTTTCGCCGCCCTCGGCCGGTCGATCGGCGAGCGGGCCGTCCAGCGCGATGAGCTCGCCGACCTGCACGGTGCCCGGCAGGCAGATCGGGTTCACCAGGCAGGCGCCCTGGGAGGAGCGGTTGACGAGTATCCAGCCGTCCCGTCCAGGGGCGGCCGGTGCGGCATCGCCCTCGCCGGTGTGGGCCGGGTCGTACAGGAGCCGGGTCGTGATCTCGCGGTGACCGAACAGAGCCGGCTGCGGCTGATGGGCGATCACCCGAGCGCCGCGCCGCGCGCGTTCGCCCGCGAAGGCGGTGCGCAGACGCCCGAGGGTCTGGCGTTCGAGCACGTCCACGCCGAGCGTGTTGGCGCGGTTGACGCGCGTGCGGGCGATGCGTCTGTCGATCTGCCCGATCAGTTCGTCGGTGTCGAGCAGGCGGAGCGCTTCGGGGTCGCTGACGAGCAGGCTCGCGGTGCGTTCCGGTCTGGCGCCGCGATCGATGTCGACGCACAAGGCATCGGCGCCGAGCCCGCTGGCCGCGCCCGCGATCCGCTCCAGCGCGGTGGCGTCGACCGCCTCCCGCAGGAAGGCCAGTGCAAGCGGCAGCTGTCGAGCCCGGAGCTGGTGGGTGTCGGCCGCGGCGAGCAGCAGGAGGTAGCGGTAGTGGTCGAACGCCCCCGGGGTACCCGGATCGCGCTCGGCCGCGAGCAGGCCGCGAGACTCCGCCAGGGCGTACAGCGCATGCGCGTCCTCGACGAGGGGGTCGGGAAGACGTCGGTACCCGTGCACCGCGAGTTCGGCCTGACGCGTCAACGCCTGCATGGCGCGGCGCGCGTCCTCCGGATCCGGCGTGTCGGCCTCCGCGAGCAGGATCTTGAACGCGAAGGCTTCCTCGCGCAGCAGCGCCTCGACCAGCGACGCCCCGCGCGCGAACTCGCGCACGAGGGGCAGGGGCTGGGCGCGCGTCAGTTCGACCAGCTGCTCGTGCAGCTCGCGCAGCACCGGCAGGAAGCGCTCGAGCACCGCGCGCCGACGGTCGGGATCGTTGCGGAGCCGGTTGCTGTGCTTGAGACCGCGATAGATCTCGCGCGCATCGCTCTCCGAGGTCGTGGACAGGCCGCCGAGCCAGATTCCGACGTCGGCCGGTTCCACGGGGAAGCTACCGGCGTCCGCGACGCCGCGCTGAGGGACGCTGAGCTGCATCCGGTCGAGGCTACCACGCAGGATCGAGGCCGGCGCCGACGCCCGTCACGGTCCGTTCGGCAGGCGGCACGCAGCGACCGGGCCCGGCGTCCGCCGGTTACACTCGACGCCTTGTCATTGGCGGGTTCGAGACACCAGCGTGGAACAGTTCCGGGGCACGACCATCTGCTCGGTCAGACGGGGGAACCGCGTCGTGATCGGTGGCGACGGACAGGTGTCGATGGGCAACGTCGTCATGAAGGGCAACGCGCGCAAGGTACGGCGACTGCATCACGGCAAGGTCATCGCAGGCTTCGCCGGCGGCACGGCCGATGCGTTCACGCTGTTCGAACGGTTCGAGGCCAAGCTCGACGCGCACGGCGGACAGCTGGTGCGGGCCGCGGTCGAGCTCGCCAAGGACTGGCGCACCGAGCGCGCGCTGCGCAATCTCGAGGCGATGCTTGCCGTGGCCGACGCCGAGGCCTCGCTCGTCATCACCGGTAACGGCGACGTGATCGAGCCGGAGCACGGCATCATCTCGATCGGCTCGGGCGGAGACTTCGCACGGGCCGCCGCGCGTGCCCTGATGGATCACACCGAGCTCGATGCCGAGGCCGTCGTTCGCTACAGCTTGAAGACCGCCGCCGACATCTGCATCTACACCAACGAGAATCTCGTCGTCGAGACGCTCGACTACGCGCCGGAGGCCTGAGCGACCATGTCCCAGATGACGCCCCGCGAGATCGTGCAGGAGCTGGACCGGCACATCGTCGGCCAGCACACCGCCAAGCGCGCCGTGGCGATCGCCCTGCGCAATCGCTGGCGTCGCCAGCAGGTCGACGAACGCCTGCGCGACGAGATCACGCCGAAGAACATCCTGATGATCGGGCCGACCGGCGTCGGCAAGACCGAGATCGCGCGGCGCCTCGCGAAACTCGCCAACGCGCCGTTCATCAAGGTCGAGGCGACCAAGTTCACCGAGGTGGGCTACGTCGGGCGCGATGTCGAGTCGATCATCCGTGATCTCGCCGACGTCGCGCTCAAGGAGACGCGCGAGCAGGAGAAGCTGCGCGTCAGGAACCGCGCCGAGGATGCCGCCGAGGAGCGGGTGCTCGACGTGCTGCTGCCGCCCGCGCGCGGTGCCGTCGGCTTTACCTCGGCACCGTCGGCGCGCACGGACGACGGGGCGGGCGCCTCGACGCGGCAGAAGTTCCGGAAGAAGCTGCGCGAGGGCGATCTCGACGATCGCGAGATCGAGATCGACGTCACTCAGGGGGCCGCGGGTGTCGAGCTCATGGCGCCGCCCGGCATGGAGGAGATGTCCCAGCAGCTCCAGGGCATGTTCGCCAACCTCGGCGGCGGTCGCACGAAGACGCGCAAGCTGCCGGTCCGGGAGGCGATGAAGCTGCTGATCGACGAGGAGGCCACCAAGCTCGTCGACGACGAGGACCTCAAGACGCGAGCGCTGCACAACATCGAACAGAACGGCATCGTGTTCATCGACGAGATCGACAAGGTCGCCCGGCCCGGCGGATCGGGCGGTGCCGGTGGTGGCGGTGCCGGCGGCGCGGACGTCTCCCGCGACGGCGTGCAGCGCGACCTCCTGCCGCTGGTCGAGGGCTCGACCGTGTCGACGAAGTTCGGCATGGTCAAGACCGACCACATCCTGTTCATCGCCTCCGGCGCCTTCCACGTCGCCAAGCCGTCCGACCTGATCCCCGAGCTGCAGGGGCGCTTGCCGATCCGGGTCGAACTCGAGGCCCTGACCACCGACGACTTCGTGCGCATCCTGACCGAGCCGCGGGCCTCGCTGACCGAACAGGCGATCGCCCTGCTCGGCACCGAAGCGGTGCAGCTGTCGTTCACCGAGGCGGGCGTGCGGCGCATCGCCGAGGTCGCCTGGCAGGTCAACGAGCGCACCGAGAACATCGGCGCGCGTCGCCTGCACACCGTCATGGAGCGTCTGCTCGAGAGCGCCTCCTTCGACGCCTCGGACCAGGGCGGACAGACCGTGACGGTCGACGCCGACTACGTCGACGGGCATCTGGGCGATCTCGTGCAGGACGTCGACCTCAGCCGCTACATCCTCTGACCCGCGGACCCGCTCGACACGAGCTGTCGAGCGAGCCGCCGGACCGTCGGACAGCCGACGCCCGCCGCGGTCCCTCATCCATTCGCCGGGAGTAGGACGCCGTGCCGCGACCGACCGACATCAAGCTCCACCAGCAGAGCCGCGTGCTCGAGCTCGCCTTCGACGACGGCTACCGCTGCAACCTCACCTGCGAGTACCTGCGGGTGCACTCGCCCTCCGCGGAGGTGCAGGGGCACGGGCCGGGGCAGGAGGTGCTGCAGGTGGGCAAGGAGGAGGTCGGTATCGACGCCCTCGAGCCGACCGGCAACTACGCGCTGAAGATCCGCTTCGACGACGGCCACGACACCGGTCTCTTCACCTGGGACTACCTGTACGCACTCGGCCAGCGCCACGAGGAGAACTGGGCGAAGTATCTCGAGCGGCTCGCCGCCGCCGGCCACGCCCGCCGACCGGAGAAGCGCACGTGATCATCGGAACCCTCGCCCGCCTCGTCGCCGTCGAGGCGGCGAAGACGGCGGCCCGCACGGCCACCCGACTGGGGCAGCGCATCGCGATGCCCGGCGCGGGTGTCGCACCGGACATCGTCCCGGTCATGGCCTCGCGCATCAGCGGTGATGATCCGCGAGGCACTGTGGTCGGTATGCAGGGAACGGCCGACCCGGTCGCCACGACGACGGACGAACGGACGATGGACGGCGACACCACGCACTTCGGCTACCGCACCGTCGACACGGGTCGGAAGGCGTCGCTGGTGGGCGAGGTGTTCGACTCGGTCGCGCCGAGCTATGACGTCATGAACGACCTGATGTCCTTCGGCATCCACCGTCTCTGGAAGCGCTTCACGATCGAGCAGTCGGGGGTGCGCCCGGGCCATCGGGTGCTCGACCTCGCGGGCGGCACCGGGGATCTGGCGGAGAAGTTCGCGCGCCGCGTCGGCCGCGGCGGGGAAGTCATGCTTTCGGACATCAATGCCGCGATGCTGCGCACCGGCCGCGAGCGGCTGGTCGACGCGGGCGTGGTCGGCAACGTGCAGTACGCGCAGAGCGATGCCGAGGCACTGCCCTTCGCCGACGACAGCTTCGACTGCATCACCATCGCCTTCGGGCTGCGCAACGTCACGGACAAGGCGCGTGCGCTCGCCTCCATGCACCGTGTCCTGAAACCCGGCGGGCGCCTGCTGGTGCTCGAGTTCTCCAAGCCGGTGCTGCCGCTGCTCGCCCGTGCCTACGACGCCTACTCGTTCACCGCGTTGCCGTTGATGGGCAAGCTGGTCGCGAACGATGCCGAGAGCTACCGCTATCTGGCCGAGTCGATTCGCATGCATCCCGATCAGGAGACCCTTGCCGACATGATGGGCGAGGCGGGTTTCGAGCGCGTCGTGCACCACAACCTGACCGGCGGCATCGTCGCGCTGCACAAGGGATTCAAGTTCTGAACGCGTTGCCCCTCCCTCTCGCCTTCGCCCTCGAGCGCGGCATCGCCACCGTGCTCGCCGCCGACCCGGACACCCGCGAGCGCCTCGCGCGGCTCGACGGTCGTGTCGTGCGCGTCCGCGTCGACGAGCCCGCGATCGAGTTCGCGCTCGCCATCGTCGATGCGCGAGTCGACGTGCTGCGGCTGGACGACGGCGACGCCGACGTGACGATCAGCGGGTCCTTGTCCGACCTTCGTTCCCTCGCGAACGGCAACGATGCCCTGTACGCCGGACGCGTCAGGATCGACGGTGACGTCGGCGTCGCGCAGCAGCTTCGCGACCTCGTCGGCGCCCTCGACATCGATCTCGAGGAGATCGTCGCACCGGTCCTCGGCGGCACGCTCGCGCGCCGTGTCGGACTGATCGGACGCGACGTCGGTCACTGGCTGGGACGCTCGCGCACGCGATTGCGCGACGACGCCCGCGACTACCTCGAGGAGGAAGTCCGGCTGGTACCCGTGGCCGAGGAGGTGAACCGCTGGAGCGAGGAGGTCGACGAACTGCGCGGTGCCGGCGATCGACTCGCGGCCCGCGTCGCCCGGCTGGAGCGGCGACGGGCCGAGACGGACGCCGCCTCGACATGATCGCGCGCGTCGCGCGCTTCGCCACCATTCAGCGCGTGCTCGTTCGCTACGGGCTCGAGGAGCTGTTCCTCTCGCACACGCCGCTGCGGGCGCTGCGCCATCTGTCCCTGCTGTCGCCGACGCGGTGGACGAGCGCGGAAACGCGATCGCTGCCGCGCGGCCAGCGTATCCGGCTCGCGCTGGAGGCACTGGGTCCGGTGTTCGTCAAGCTCGGGCAGATGCTCTCGACGCGGCGTGATCTCCTGCCCGACGACATCGGCGACGAGCTCGCGCGTCTGCAGGATCAGGTGCCGCCGTTTCCGTCGAGCGTCGCCCGCGAACAGATCGAGACGGCGCTGGGCGAGCCGATTTCCGTGCTGTTCGCGCGCTTCGAGGACACGCCGATCGCCTCGGCCTCGGTCGCGCAGGTGCACGGCATCACGCTGCACGACGGCACCGATGCGGTCATCAAGGTGCTGCGCCCGGGCATCCGTGACGTGATCGAGCGGGACGTCTCGCTGATGTACTCGCTCGCCGGCCTGCTGTCGGGCGTGTTGTCCGACGCGCGTCGACTGCGCCCGCGCGAGGTCGTGGAGGAGTACGAACGCACCATCCACGACGAGCTCGATCTGGTGCACGAGGCGACCAACGCCGTGGTGCTCCGCAACAACTTCAAGGACTCCGAGCTCCTCCATATCCCCGAGGTGTACTGGGACTACACCCGCCCCACGGTGATGGTGCAGGAGCGCATCGACGGCATCCCGATCCGCGACGTGGCCGAGATGAAGCGCATCGGCATGGACATGAAGAAGCTCGCCGAGCACGGGGTCGAGATCTTCTACACGCAGGTCTTCCAGCACAACTTCTTCCATGCCGACATGCATCCGGGAAACATCTTCGTCTCGCGCGAACGGCCGGACCATCCGCAGTACATCGCGGTGGACTTCGGCATCGTCGGATCGCTGACCGACGAGGACCAGCGCTACATCGGCGAGAACCTCCTCGCCTTCTTCCAGCGCGATTATCGACGCGTCGCGCAGCTGCACATCGACTCCGGCTGGGTGCCCTCGACCACGCGGGTGAGCGAGTTCGAGGCGGGCATCCGTGCGGTCTGCGAACCGATCTTCGACAAGCCGCTGTCGGAGATCTCCTTCGGCGCGGTGCTCCTGCAGCTCTTTCACGTCGCACGACGCTACGAGATGGAGGTCCAGCCACAGCTGGTGCTCTTGCAGAAGACGCTGCTGAACATCGAGGGGCTGGGACGGGAGCTCTACCCGGCGCTCGATGTCTGGTCGACCGGCAAGCCCTTCCTGCAGGAGTGGGTGGTGCAGAAGAGCAACCCTGCGAACGTCGTCAAGCAGCTGTTCGCCGAGGCGCCCGCCATCCTGAAGGCGATGCCCGCCATGCCGATGCTGGTGCATGATTTTCTTGCCTTGCAGAACAGGGCATCTCGCGAGGAGTTGGCACGCTTGCCGGCGACGGCCGCCCGACACGGTGCGAACGATGCGGCGGCCGCCGGTGCGGGTCGGCTTCGCTGGAGCATCGCCGGGGCGGCGCTGGTGCTCGCCGCGGCTCTGCTCGGCGCGGCGCACGTCGTCGCCTCCCCGGACACCGTACCGCTCCCGATCTGGTTCGTTGGCGGGGCAGGTATGCTGTGTCTGATACGGGCGCTCTGGCGCTGAGATGACCGTGGTCGAGGCCATCGATCTCGTCGGACCCGAGCGCGTGCCGGACGAGAACACGCCGATTTCGGAGCGGTTGGCTTGCAGAACGATAACCACCCGCTGAACAGGTCGTCCGCGACGGCGGACGCCGCCGGGGCCGAGAAGACAGACGGCGTCCCGAGCGAAATCGACGAGGGGAAGGCGGCGAAGAAGCGCGAGAAGCGCCGCAGGCGCAAGCGGAAGGCCAGGCGCGAGGCAAGGCGCGAGGCCGCGAAGCTCGCCGCCCCCGCGCCGCTCGGCAGCGCCAAGGGTGTCGAGACGATGTTCCGCAACGCCTACCGGGCCGAACTCGACATCATCTCGCTGGCGGCCCTGAAGGCCAACATCATGATCTCGCTGAACGGCTTCATCATCTCCGCGCTGATGATCTCGGGTGCCTTCATCTTCGCCTCATCGCCCGCCTTTCTCCTGCCGGCCAGCGTCTTCCTGGTGACGGCCGCGACCTCGATCGTCTTCGCGCTGCTCGCCGCCTCTCCCGAACAAGTCGACCTGTTCGGCGCGCTCCGCGACTGGGGCGGCGCGGTTCGCCGTGGCGAGAGCCGGTTGCGCGACCTGCGAACCTTCGTGATGCGTGGTCGGGCCTCCACGGACCGCTCGGACTTCAACCTGCTCATCTACGAGGATCGCGTGCGCCTGTCCCGCGACGAGTACTGGGAGCGGATGCAGGCGCTGCTCCGGGACCGCGACGACGTCTATCACAAGATGAGCGATCAGCTGTACTGGCTGGGGCAGATGGCCAACCGCAAGTTCAAGCTGCTGAACATCTCCTACACCGCCTTCCGGTGGGGTCTGCTCGCCTCGGTGCTGGCCTTCGTCGGGGTCAGGGCCCTGCTGGGCGCGTTCCCGTCGCTGTCGGAAGACAGCCGACCGCGCGTGCAGAGCCTGGGGATCGAGGAGTTCGACGAGATTTACGAGCCTTCGGCGGTACAGCAGCTGGCGGACGGGCGCGTGCTGGTCGTCGAGGACGAGGCCTCTCGGGCGATCAGCGTGATGTCGATCGGCGATGACGGTCGGTTGATCGAGGATCCGGTGGCCGGCATGAAGCTCATGCGGGGCCTGGGGCGCAAGCTGAACGATCTGGAAGGGCTCTCGGCCGACGACGACGATTTCATCTACGCGATCACCTCGCATTCGAATGACGGTAGCGGCGAGCGCAGTCAGGACCGGGAGCAGCTCCTGCGCTTTCGCGTGCAGGGAGCGAACGCGGGTGATATCAGCGATCACACCGATCTGCGGGGGGCGCTGTCGAGCGCCGGGGAGGTTCGGAACGCGATCGAGACGGCGAGCGGCGACACGGTCGATTTCGACGACATCAACATCGAGGGGCTGGCCTACCATCGCGAGACCGGGCAGCTGCTGCTGGGACTGCGCGCACCGATGGCGGGCCAACGCTCGATCATCCTGTCCATCGAGAATCCGCACGCCGTGTTCGAGGATGACGCCCGGCCTGCCTTCGGCGAGCCGATACTGCTCGATCTCAGTGGTGGCGGCATCCGTGCCCTCAGTTTCGACCGGGTCCTGGACGCCTTCCTCATCGTCAACGAGATCGACACGGGCAAGGACGGCGATGTCTCCCAGCTCTGGACATGGAGCGGCGAGCGCGACGAGGCGCCCGTCCCGATCTCGCTGCCCGGCATCATCAACCTGGACAACGTCGAGTCCATCGATTCGATCTCGGTGCACGGGGAGGACCGACTGCTCGTCACGAGCGACGAGGGCAACGCGAAGAAGGGACGCCGTGCTCGCTACCTGATGCTGCGTTACGAGGAACTCGTCGACTGAGCGGCACGAGGCGTTGTCCGCTCGTCCGGTCGGGCGCGTGCAGATTCCACCCGCGGCACTCGGGAACTGTCCCGGCGCACTAGCATCGGAACGATGTACCAGCCTGTGAGCGTCGGCCCATGCCCATCGATCCTCTTCCGCTGAAAGGCCAGAGTGCGATCGTGACCGGGTCGAGCACCGGTCTCGGTGCGGCCGTCGTCTCGGAACTCGCCGCCCGTGGTGCGCGGGTCGTGGTCAACTACCGCTCGTCGGAGGACGAGGCCGAGGCGGTCGCGAAGCGCATCCGCGACGGCGGCGGCGAGGCGATCGCCGTGCAGGCGGACGTCTCGACGGAGGCGGACGTCACGCGCCTGTTCGACGCCTGCGACGAGGCTTACGGACGCGTCGACATCGTCGTCGCCAACGCCGGTCTGCAGCGGGACGCGGCGTTCGCCGACATGACGCTCGAGCAATGGAACACGGTCATGGACGTGAATCTCGGCGGGCAGTTCCTGTGCCTGCGCGAGGCGGTGCGGCGCTTCCGCGCGCAGCCCGGGTCCGAGGTCTCGCGGGCGCGGGGCAAGATCGTCTGCATGAGCTCGGTCCACGAGATCGTGCCCTGGGCCGGTCACGTCAACTACGCCGCCTCGAAGGGTGGCGTGATGCTGTTGATGAAGAGCGTTGCGCAGGAAGTGTCGGGCGAGCGCATCCGCGTCAACTCGATCGCCCCGGGGGCGATCGCGACCGACATCAACGAGGACGCCCGGCGCACACCCGAGGCGAGGAAGAAGCTGCTGACGCTCATTCCCTACGCCCGCGTCGGCGAGACGGAGGACGTGGCGCGTGCCGCCGCCTGGCTCGCCTCGGACGACTCGGACTACGTCGTCGGCACGACGCTGCTCGTCGACGGGGGCATGAGTCTCTACCCGTCCTTCACGGACAACGGCTGAACCATGAACGCGAACGGAAAGGACAAGGGTGACGCCGCCGAGACCGGCGAGCGCGGCGTCGACGGGGACACGGGGACACGCTACCGCCCGATCGCCGACTACGCGCTGATCGGCGACTGCCATGGCGCCGCGCTCGTCTCGCGCGCGGGCGGGATCGACTGGGCGACGCTGCGCCGCTTCGACGCCGACCCCGTGTTCTGCCGCGTGCTCGACGCGGCGCGTGGCGGGCACTGGTCCATCCGCCCTGCGGGCCACTACACCGTCACGCGCGCCTACCTGCCGGACACGAACGTCCTCCGCACGGAATTCGCCACCGCCACCGGGCGCGTCGCCGTCACCGACTGCATGCCGGTCGGCCGCGTCCTCGGGGCGCGCACCCACGACTATGTGCACCTCAATGCGCCGGGCTGGATCATACGCCGGGTCGAGGGGCTCGAAGGCACGGTCGAGCTCGACGTCGAGTTCCGCCCGTCGGTCGATTTCGGCGCGAGCGAGGTCAGGCTCTCGCTCGTCGACGACCGGCTGGAGACCGATGCGCACGGGCCGGCCTTGCATGCCGATCTCGCCTTCGAGATCGACGGCGACCGTGCCCGGGCGCGCCTGTCCGTGGCGGCGGGCGAGCGCCACTATAACGTCCTGGCGAGCACTCGGATCGAGGGCGTCTCACCGTGTGAGCGCGCGGCGGAATTTCTCGACGTCACCTGCGCCTTCTGGCAGGAGTGGCTCGGCTACTGCCGCTACGACGGCCCGCACCGCGAGGCGATGCAACGGAGCGCGCTGGTGCTGAAGGCGCTGACCTACGCGCCCACCGGCGCTGTCGTCGCCGCGCCGACGACCTCGTTCCCCGAGCACATCGGCGGTATCCGCAACTGGGACTACCGCTACTGCTGGGTACGCGACGCCTCGTTTGCACTGTACGCGCTGGCGATCCTCGGCTACTCGGGCGAGGTGGAGCGCTTCCACGAGTTCCTGTCGCGCTCGGCGACCGCCTCGCTGCCGGACGTTCAGCCGATGTACGGGATCGACGGGCGGCTCGCCCTCGACGAGCGTGAACTCGATCACCTCGAGGGCTACCGCGGCAGCGCGCCGGTGCACGTCGGCAACGGCGCCTGGGACCAGCGTCAGATCGACAACGTCGGGCACATGCTCGATCTCGCCAACGTCTACGTGGCGCTCGGCGGCGAGCTCGACGAGCAATACCGGCGCATGCTGGGCGCCATGGCCGCCTTCGTCGAGGCGCACTGGGAGGAGCCGGACGAAAGCCTCTGGGAAATGCGCGGCGAGCCGCGGCAACACGTGCACGCCAAGCTCATGAGCTGGGTGGCGATGGACCGTGCCGAGACCCTGCTCGATGACGCGTCATGGGGGGAGATCGCCACCCGCATCCGCCGCTCGATCGACTCGAACGCCATCTCCGGCAGCGGCTTCCAGCAAAGCTACGAGGGCGGCACCGACGCCGCGGCGCTCCTTGCCCCGATGCTCGGCTATCCATCGGCGAGCGGCGTGGTCGAGGCGACGATCGACACCGTGAAGTCCGAGCTCGGCCGTGGCGATTTCCTGCTTCGCTACGCGGGCGACGACGGGCTCCCGGGGGAGGAGGGTGCCTTCCTCCTGTGCGGTTGCTGGCTCGCCGATGCCGAACTCGCCGTCGGGCGCGTCGACGAGGCGCGCGCGCGTATCGATCGCTTCGTCGAGCGCGCCAACGACGTCGGGCTCTTCGCCGAGGAGATCGACCCCGAGAGCGGCGACTTCCTCGGCAACTTCCCGCAGGCCTTCACCCACCTCGGCCTGATCGGCAACCTCGTCAATCTCGGCCTCGTCGAGGCGCACGGCCCCGAGGGCCTCGTCGGCGGTTACGCCTCGCGTGCCGAGCGCGCCGTCAGCGCCTCCTTCGGCTGGCGCGGTGTGCTCGCCGCGACCATGCAGTCCAAGCGGGTCGGACGCATCGCCTCCTCCGACGCCTCCAAGCTCGCCTGGCCTTGAACCCGCACCGGGCAGGCAGCCGGCTGCCGGCACGGTGAGCGGCTACGAGGAAGCGGCGGCCTCGCGCGTGCGCAGCACCGTCACGGATCGGCCCGGCGCGACGATCGCGCCGTCCTCGTCGAGTGCGAGGCGGTCGCTGTTCCAGGCGGCGAGCGGTTCGGCGTCGATGGGCGCGTCGAGCGCGATAGCCGCCGCCGCCTCGTCGAGCACGATCACGATGCGGAGCGCCCCGCGGTGCACGACGAGCCAGTCGTCGCCCCGCGTCACCCCCACGCCGTCGAGATCGCCGTCGGCGAGCTCGGGCTCGGCGCGGCGCAGCGCGATCAGCTGCCGGTGCCAGTCGAGCAGGCGCCGGTGGCGCGGCGCGTCGAGCTCGCTCCAGTCGAGGCGACTGTGCTCGAAGGTCTCCCGCGCCTGCGGATCCGGGACGGTCACCTCGCCGCCGTAGAGCGCGGTCCAGCCGTGGCCGCCGAACTCGCTCGCGCGGCCCTTCCGGATCGCCTCGGCGAGCTCGGGCTCGCGGTGATCGGTGAAGAACTGCCACGGCGTGCGCGCGCCCCACTCGTCGCCCATGAACAGCATCGGGGTGAACGCGCTGGTCAGCACGAGCGCGGCGGAGATCGCGAGCCCGTCGTCGTCGGTGCGCGCGGACGGGCGGTCGCCGAGCGCGCGGTTGCCGGTCTGGTCGTGATCGGAGCTGAACGCGACGAAGCGGTGGCCGTCGGTGCCCGGCGGCACCGGCTTGCCCCAGTCGCGACCGCGGAAGGTCGAGTGGCTGCCGTCGTGGAAGAAGGCGCGGGTCAACACCTTCTCGAGCGCCTCGCGCCCGCCGAAATCGACGTAGTAGCCGTGCGTCTCGCCCGTGACGTTCGCGTTGATCGCGTGGTGCACGTCGTCGGCCCACTGCATCGTCATGCCCATCCCGCCCTGTCCGGTCGGCTCGATCATGATCGGGTCGTTCAGGTCGGATTCGGCGATCAGCGACAGCGGGCGATCGACCTCGGCCGCGAGCCAGTCGACGCGGTCGGCGAGCTCGGCGAGGAGGTGGGTCTCGGAGTCGTCGACGAGCGCGTGCACGGCGTCGAGACGGAGCGCGTCGATGCGGAACTCGCGCAGCCAGCGGCAGGCGTTGTCGACGATCCACTGGCGGACTTCGGCGGACCCCGTGTCGTCGAGATTGATCGCCTGACCCCACGGCGTGTGGTGACGATCGGTGAAGTACGGGCCGAACCCCGCGAGGTAGTTGCCCGACGGACCGAGGTGGTTGTAGACGACGTCGAGACACACCGCGAGCCCGCGCGCGTGGGCAGCGTCGACGAAGCGCTGGAGTGCCGCCGGGCCGCCGTAGGGAGTGTGCACCGCGTAGAGCGCGACGCCGTCGTATCCCCAGCCGTGGTCTCCCGCGAAGGCGGCGAGCGGCATCAGCTCGACCATGTCGACACCGAGGTCGACGAGGTGATCAAGCCTGCCGATCGCGGCGTCGAGCGTGCCCTCGGGCGTGAACGTGCCGACGTGCACCTCCATCGTCACCGCGCCGCGGGCGTCGCGCCCGGTCCAGTCGGTCGACGTCCACTCGTGGCGGGCCGGGTCGAACACGCGGCTCGGGCCGTGCACCCCGTCGGGCTGCCAGGCGCTCCGGGGATCGGGGCGTGGCTCGCCGCCCTCGACCGCGAACGCGTAGTCGCGGCCGTGCGGCAGGCGCCCGTCCATGCGCCACCAGTCGTGCGCGTCGCGCGTCATGGGCAGGCGCTCGTCGGCGGCGGCCGTCAGGGCAGATCCGGTGACGACCTCGACGCGCGCCGCGCCCGGCACCCAGACCGCCGCGCGCCAGCCGCCCTCGTTCCACTCGGCGGCGGGGTCGGTGTCCTCGAAGGGACGGTCGTCGGCGGGGTTCGTCGCGTCGTCGCTGCTCATGGCGGGGCGGAGAGACTCTCGGGTCGGGTGGGCGCGCGCAGTCTACCGCCGGGAGGGCCGGTCATTTCGGCGCCTGCTCGTCGCGGGCGCTCATGCCGGTGCCCGTGCCGGCGCCCGGGTCAGTGCTCGGGTCAGTGCTAGGGTCAGCGCTCGGGTCAGTGCTCGGGTCAGTGCTCGGGTCAGTGCCCGGGTCAGTGCCCGGGTCAGTGCTCGGGTCAGTGCTCGGGTCAGTGCTAGGGTCGGCGACCAGCAAGGCCACCGGCAGGTCGTCGAGGAGGTCGGAGAGACGGGTCTCCCCGGCCGGAAGGACGCGGCCGGTGAAGGCGCAGCGCCACCGACCCGCGCGCGTCTCCGGCAGCGTGACGGTGTGCGTCTGCCAGCCGCCATAGCGGGCGAGCGACAGCGCGAGGCGCGTCGCGACGACCACGACGCGCGCCTCTTCCCTGCCGTCGCTGTCCGTGACCGTGCGTGCGAACGTGAACGCGTTGCCGGTCGAGGCGGGCAGTGAGCGATAGCCCGCGGCGGTGGAGGTGAACGCGTCGGCGTGATCGCGCCGCAGGCGCAGCGCCCGCGACGTCACCAGCAGCTTCTCGTCGGCGAGATCCTTCGGCTGCGCGCCCTCGTCCAGCGCGGCGAGGCGTGCATCGAGAGCGTCGTAGTCGACCGGGCGGCGGTTGTCCGGATCGACCAGCGCGACGATCGGCACCTCGCTGCCCTGGTAGACATCCGCGACGCCCGGGAGCGTGAGCTGCACGAGCTTGGTGCCGAGGGTCGCGGCCCGCACCGCCTCGCCCGTCAGCGCGAGCCAGTCCGTCTGCGCGGCGATCACTTCGGGGTGCGTTACCGCCGCGCGGGCAAAGGCGAGCACCGCCGCCTCGTACTCCGGGTCCTGTTCGGTCCAGGTGGTACGGGTCTTCGCCTCGCGCATCGCCTTGACGAGATACGGTTCGAGCCGCTCGAGCGACAGCGGTCCGCCCTCTGCCGACGCGTCGGTCGCCGGGGCGTCACCCGACGTGCCGCTCGGGCCCGTCTCACCGACGACGTCCTCGGCCGTCCAGGTGCCGGCGAGCGTCTGCCAGATGAAGTTCTCCGTGCGCCCGTCCAGCAGCGGCGAGCGCATCTCGCTCGTCGCCTCGCGCACCCGGGCGACGTGGCGCGCCCAGTCCTGCGCGCATTCGGACAGCACGTTCAGGCGCATGCGCACGTCCTCGCTGCGTTTCGTGTCGTGCGTCGAGAGGCCGGTCATCGCGAGCGGTGCGTGGTCGAGCGCGCGGTCGGCGAAGGCGTGCAGTTCCATGGGGCTGATCGCGAAGCGCTCGGGCGCACCGCCCACCTCGTTCAGACCGATCAGGTGCGTCCAGCGGTAGAACGTCGTGTCCTCGACCGCCTTGGCCATCACCGGACCGCAGGTCTGCTGGAAGCGCACGACGAGTTCGGCGCGGGCCGGCTCGTCGGTGCGGCCGGCCGAGCCGATCTCGTGGCCCTGGAGCAGGGCGGCGAGCACGTCGAGCGTCGCGTGCCGGTCGTCGGCGAGTCGCGTGCGGGCACGGGCCACGCAGTCCTCGAACGCCGCCTGCACGCGGGGCTCCATGGTCTCGCCGGGCACGAGGTAGTAGCGGTAGCGCTCGGACTCGACGAGCAGCTCGACGAGGCAGTCACGCAGCGCCTGCGTGGTGTGATCGCGCAGCCGGATGTCCGCGTGACAGAGGGCGGCGGCGACGGTCGCGAGGCGCTGGATCTCCGCCTGCAGCGAGTGTTCGATCACCTCGCGCTTGGCCGCCTCGACCAGCGTGTGCAGGGTGTCGTCGCCGGTGAGATGCCGCATGACGCTCGCCAGCTCGCTCTCGCCCGCGGGGTCCACGAAGATGCCGTGCACCCGCCACATCGCGTCGTAGCCGGTGGTGCCGGCGGTGGCCCAGTCCTCGGGCAGCTCCTCGTCGGGGGCGAGGATCTTCTCCACCACCACCCAGGCGTCGTCGGTCTGCGCGGCGAGGCGCTCGAGGTAGGCCTTGGGGGCGGCGAGTCCGTCCGGGTGGTCGATGCGCAGGCCGTCGATCACGCCGCGGTTCAGCAGCCCGACGACGAGCGTGTGCGTCGCGTCGAACACCTCCGGACGTTCGACGCGGATCGCGGCCAGCGTGTCGACGTCGAAGAAGCGCCGGTAGTTGAGCTCCTCGGCGGCGACCTTCCACCAGGCGACGCGGTAGTGCTGACGCTCGAGGAGTTCGGCGAGCGGCAGGTTCTCGGTGCCGGCGCGCACGGGCAGCACGTGATCGAAGTAGCGGAGCACGGCGCGGGGCGCGTCCTCGCCCGGCACGCTCTCGATCGCCACGCGGATCTCGTCGGCGGCCAGCACCTCGCCGATGCGGTTCCCGAGCACCGGCATCAGGAGCGCACCGTCCCCGCCGGACCAGTCCACGTCGAACCAGTCGGCGAACGGCGAGTCCGGCCCCAGTGCGAGCACCGACCACAGCGCGCGGTTGTGCCAGGCCGGGACGGGGACGGTCATGTGGTTCGGCACGATGTCGAGGACGAGCCCCAGTCCGTGGTCGGTGCTCGCCCGCGATAGCCGCTCGAGCGCCGCCTCGCCGCCCAGGTCGGGCGACACCCGGTCGTGATCGACGACGTCGTAGCCGTGCAGGGAGCCCGGCGTCGCGGCGAGGATCGGCGACAGGTAGAGGTGCGTGACGCCGAGCCGCGCGAGATAGGGCACGCGCGCCGCGGCATTGTCGAGCGTGAAGCCGGCGTGCAGCTGCAGGCGGTAGGTCGACACCGGCACCGCGCGTCCGGCCGGCGGTCGCCGGAGCCGCGGGCCGTCCCGTCCGTCGGCGGCCACGTCGGCGGCGTTGTTGGCGGCCATGGCGGCGGCTCGGGATTCGCCCCGGGGGTCCGTCACCGCCGAACCGCCGGTGTCGCCGCCGTCGTCAAGGGGCTTCTGAACGTCGCGGGCGCCTCTTCCTCTCGCGGGTTCAGAAACACCATCGCGCTGCGGGCCGAGACCTCCAGCGTCTGACCGGTGCGCATCTGCTTGCCGGTCTCGAGGTTGTGCTCGGTGTCGATGACGCAGGTCCACTCGCGCTCGATCTCGCCCGGCAGCGTGACCGCCAGTGCCTCGTGAAAGGCGTTGAACACGAGGAGGAAGGAGTCGTCGACGACGCGCTCGCCGCGCGCGTCGGGTTCTGCGATGGCGTCGCCGTTCAGGAACACCACGACCGCCCGCTTCTCGCTCTCCGCCCAGTCGGCATCCTGCATGCGGCGGCCGCGCACGGTGTACCAGGCGATGTCGTCCGCGGAGGACTCTCCGCCGTGTTCGGCCTTGCCCTGGAAGAAGCGGCGACGACGGAACACGGGATGCTCGCGGCGGAGTGCGATCAGTTCGCGGGTGAACTCGAGCTGCGCCGCCTCGAACGCGTCGAGCGACCAGTCGACCCAGGTGATCTCGTTGTCCTGGCAGTAGCCGTTGTTGTTGCCGCGCTGGGTGCGTCCGAGCTCGTCGCCGTGGCAGAACATCGGCACGCCCTGGGACAGGAGCAGCGTGGTCATGAAGTTCCGCTGCTGACGCCAGCGCAACGCGATGATGTCCGGGTCGTCCGTCTCTCCCTCGACCCCGTGGTTCCAGGAGTTGTTGTGGCTCTCGCCGTCAGCGCCGCCCTCGCCGTTGGCCGCGTTGTGCTTCTCGTTGTAGGAGACGAGATCGCGCAAGGTGAACCCGTCGTGGGCGACGACGAAGTTGATCGACGCGATCGGGGTGCGACCCGTGTGCTCGTACAGGTCGGACGAGCCGGTCAGGCGGCTGGCGAATTCGGCGAGGGTCGCGGGCTCGCCACGCCAGAAGTCGCGCACGGTGTCGCGGTACTTGCCGTTCCATTCGGTCCAGAGCGGCGGGAAGCCGCCCACCTGATAGCCGCCTTCGCCGACGTCCCAGGGTTCGGCGATGAGCTTGACCTGACTGAGCACCGGATCCTGCTGCACGAGCTGGAAGAACGAGGAGAGCCGATCGACCTCGTGGAACTGCCGCGCGAGGGTCGAGGCCAGGTCGAAGCGGAAGCCGTCGACGTGCATCTCCTGCACCCAGTAGCGCAGGCTGTCCATGATCAGCTGCAGCACGTGCGGGTGGCGCATCAGCAGGGAATTGCCGGTGCCGGTGGTGTCGAAATAGTGCGCCATGTCGTCGTCGACGAGACGGTAGTAGGCGGCGTTGTCGATGCCGCGAAAGCACAGCGTCGGCCCGTTGTGATTGCCCTCGGCGGTGTGGTTGTAGACCACGTCGAGGATCACCTCGATACCGGCCTCGTGCATGGCCTTCACCAGCGACTTGAACTCCTGGACCTGCTGGCCGGGCGTGTCCGAGGAGGCGTAGCCGTTGTGCGGCGCGAAGAAGCCGATCGTGTTGTAGCCCCAGTAGTTGGACAGGCCCTTCTCGACCAGCGTGGGGTCGTTGACGAACTGGTGCACCGGCATCAGCTCGATGGCGGTGACGCCGAGCGTGACCAGGTGGTCGATGATCGCCGGGTGGGTCATGCCCATGTAGGTGCCGCGCAGCTCCTCCGGAATGTCCGGATGCGTCATCGTCAGGCCTTTCACGTGCGCCTCGTAGATCACGCTCTCGTGGTACTGCAGATCGGGCGGCCGATCGTGACCCCAGTCGAACCAGGGATTGATGACGACCGAGGTCATCGTGTGCCCGAGCGAGTCCTCGTCGTTGAAGCTGTCCTCGTCCCCGAAGTCGTAGGAGAACAGCGCCTGGTCGCCGTCGATCTGACCGTCGATCGCCTTCGCGTACGGGTCGAGCAGGAACTTGGCCGGGTTGCACCGGTTGCCGGTGGCGAGATCGTAGGGGCCGTGAACGCGGTAGCCGTAGCGCTGACCGGGCTGCACGTCGGGGAGATAGACGTGCCACACGTAGGCGTCGACCTCGGTCAGCTCGATGCGGGTCTCGGCGTCGTCGTCGTCCAGCAGGCACAGTACGACGCGATCGGCGGCCTCGGAGAACAGCGAGAAGTTGGTGCCGGTACCGTCGAAGGTCGCACCGAGCGGGTAGGGCTTGCCTGGCCAGATCTGCATGGGACGTACGGACTCGGGTAAGGGAGAAGGACGGGACAGTGCCACCCCCCGCGAGGGCGTGCCCGGATCCGAGAAAATTGACCGTGTGGCAGGTGTCGGGCCACTGGCAGACTTCCTGCTTGCCCTCGATCAGACACCGTAAACGGACCGACCCGCGACATGCAGCCACAATCCGATCCGGCCCCGCTGTGGGACGAGGGTATCTCGTCCTTCCTCCACGGTGAGTACGAGAAGTGCGGGAAGCCGCTGACCCTGGAGCAGCTCCAGAGCTACGCCGCGGAACATGCCGTGCGCGTCGGCGACATCCTCGAGACCCTGTTCCTGATGGCGATCTACGGCAGCTGGCAGTACACCGACGTCGACGGCGTCCCGCAGACCCTCGACGAGGACGCCCTCGACGCACTCTACGCCAAGGGCCGCCTCACGGCCGAGGACGCCGCCGCCTTCTCCGGGATCTGGACCCCGGCCTGATCGGCCGCCCGATCCTCGACTTACCGTTCCGGTCGAGTCGGTCACGATACCGCGACGCGCTCAGAAGCGCTCGGCCCGCAGCACGTCGCAGTCGGTCACGCAGACGACCCCGATGTGCCGCTCGAGCACGCTGAACGCGGCCTCGAGCAAGGCGTCGAGCCGCCCCTCGCGAACGATGCAGACCATCTGCACCATGCCGCCGGCACTGGACACCTGACCTTCCCGGCTCCACGGCCCGGAACGTCCGTTGCCGCCGAGCACCGGCAGCAGCGTGTAGCCGGTAATGTCCGCTTGCCCGAGCGCCTTGATCAGCCGCCGCTCCATGGGTGCCTCGATGGTGATCTCGACGCGCTTCGCCTTGTGTGTCTGCATGTCGCTCTCAGCCGGCGAACGCCGCGGCCGCCGCCAGGTACAGCGGGATGCCGAGCGTCAGGTTGAACGGAAAGGTGACGCCCAGCGAGAGCGTCAGGTAGATGCCGGGATCGGCCTCGGGCAGGGCCACGCGCATGGCCGCGGGCACCGCGATGTAGGACGCCGACGCCGCGAGGACCATCAGCAGCATCGTCCCGCCGCCCGATAGCCCGATCGCGAGCGCCGCGAGCAGTCCGGCCAGCGCACCGACGAGCGGCATCAGCACCCCGAAGCCGAGCAGTGCCGGGGTCACGACCCCGCGACTCTGGCGAAGCCCGCGACCCGCCACCAGTCCCATGTCGAGCAGGAACAGGCAGAGCACCCCCTTGAACGGGGCGACGATGAAACCCTCGATCTCGGCCAGCCCGTCCGCTCCGGTGACGATGCCGATCACGAAGGCGCCGGTGAGCAGCACGATCGAGCCGTTGAGCAGGATCTCTCGCCAGAGACCGGCATCCACGCGCGCCGCGCCCTCGCCGCGCGACACCAGCCACAGCGCGGAGACGATGGCGGGCGCCTCCATGATCGCGGCGACCGCCACCATGTAGCTTTCCGCGGCGATCTCCTGTTGCTCGAGCACCGAGGTCGCCGCGACGAAGGTCACGATGGAGATCGAGCCGTAGTGTCCGGCCACGGCCGCGGCGTTCAGGGTGTCGAGCCGCGTCATCAGACGCAGCAGGGCGAAGGCGGCGAACGGCAGGGCCGCCGAGAGCAGGACACCGGCGAGCAGCGCGAGTGCGAGGGTCGCGTCGAGCCCGTGAGCCGCGACGCCCGCGCCGCCCTTGAACCCTATGGCGAAGAGCAGGTAGAGCGAGAGTGCCTTGGCGGCGGCCTCCGGTACCGAGAGATCGGAGCGGACGAGAGCCGCCGCCAGCCCGAGAGCGAATGCCAGGATGATCGGCGAGGTCAGGTTCACCACCGCGAGCGAGACGATGTCGTTCATCGAGCAGGCATCTCCCTGGGGTAACCGTCAGCGTACGGTCGGGGTGTCGTGGCTGTCGTGGTCATTTCCGCGTTCAGTGTTCGACCGACCCTCGGTATCCCGCATCGGCACCTTCGTCGAAGAAGTCGACCTGGCCGCTCTCGAGCGAATACTCCGCGCCGACCACGCGCAGCCCGTCGTTCGCGATCAGCGCCTCGAGCACCGAGGAGCCGGTCCGGAGCTGCGCGACCGAGGCACGCACGTTGGCGCGTGTGGCGTGGTGGATCAGATGGTCGCGGCTCCTGTCGACGCCCGCGTCCATCAGCGTCTGCACCGATGGGCGTATGCGGTTGACGATCGAGGCGAGGTTCGGCGAGCGCTCCTCGGAGGGGCGTTCGAGCTCGTCGACGGTCGCCTCGATCGCCCCGCACTGCGTATGCCCCAGCACGACGACGAGCCGTACGCCGTGGCGACGCGCGGAGAACTCGACGCTCCCGAGGAGCGAGGGCGCGACGATGTTGCCGGCGACACGGATGACGAAGAGATCGCCGAGCCCCTGGTCGAACACGAGTTCGGCCGGCACGCGCGAGTCCGAGCAACCGAGGATGATCGCGAACGGCTCCTGACGCTCCAGCAGATCCTCGCGGCGAGTCTGGCTGTCCAGGGCGGCGAGGTCGCGCACGTTCGAGGCGAAGCGCGCGTTGCCGGTCTTGAGTCGCTCGAGGGCGTCCGCGGCGGTGGTCATCGGCTGGGGGATCATTCTCCAGGTGGGCCCCGAATTGTGCCCTGATCCTCAGCGTTGGTGAGATTTCGGTTGCCCACTCAACTGTCACTGGACTGCTGTCGTCGGCGAATCGGTCACCTCGTCTGACACTCGACCTGATTGTCCTGCGACGGAATCTCTCGTTCGTGCCGACAAGATCGCGACTTGCATCTTGCATTCGGACCGGGAAGCGTCCGCTGTTCGCCGAGCTGCGTCCTTATCTCGCTCGCGTCACATGACGAGACGACGCAGGCCCTCGAGGTATCCGAACCGCTGGAACACTCACCCGAGCGCATGCTTGCCTGCGACAGGTGCGATGGGCATTTCGCCTGCCCGCCACGTTTACTACGGCAAGACGGGAACCGGGGATGCTGGCCCGACTGCAGGTCGATGGGTTCAAGACCTTCGAACAGCTCGATGTCGAGTTTCAACCGTTCACCGTCGTGCCTGGCAGCAACGCTGCCGGCAAGAGCAATCTGTTCGACGCCCTGCAGCTGCTTTCCAATTCGGCTGATCGCGATGTCAATGAGGCCCTTCGCCATCTGCGTGGAGAACCATCCGAGCTCTTTCGTACGACGGCCGACGGCGCGGCGAGTCGCATCAGCCTGGCTGCCGAAGTGCTGGTCGACCCGATCGTGGTTGATTCCTACGGCAGTCGAGTAGTGCTCAAGCACACCCGGATTCGATACGAGGTGGTGCTGGAACGACGGGAAATCCGGCCGAACGTGCCGCGAATCCACGTCGTCGAGGAGCGGGTTTTTCCGATAGCGGCGAGTGAGGACACATGGGCGATATCGCGCTGCAGCTCGGAGGAATGATCGGTGGCATGCCCGAGGAGACGGCCAGACGGTCGAGAGCCGCTTCCTCGATCAGCGACCCCTAGCCTGGGTGACGCCTCGTGATGACCTCGCGCATGACGGCGAGCCCTTCCGGATCGGGGTCACCGCTGTGATGCTCGACGGTGTGAACGCTCACCAGGCGTCTCGGCACAGCGCCGCCGAGCAAACCGCCCGCACCCGCCGCCAGTACCGACAGATAGGGTGGGATGGAGTAGACCACGTGCAGCGAGGGGAGCATCAGGTGTTGCGCATGGCCGACGAATAGCTCGCGCACGCTGTCATGGACCTCCATCGCCTCGCTACCGACGCCGCGGATTCGCTCGACCGAGTCGACGATGAGCACTACCTTCCTGTCGGAATCTCGCTCCCGTTCCCTGACGAACTCGACCGCCTCGGCAACGAATGCGTGAGCATCCTGTACCAGGCGCGCGACATGACCCCGTGAGGCTTGCTGGAGACGCCTCTTGAAATGGGGGTCATCCTTCAGGGAGGCTTTGATGCTGACAGCATCGAGCGTCGTCGTGACGCTGTCGAGCTGCACCTCGGTGTTCAGGAAGTGGACCAGCCGTTCCCGGTCACCGCGATCTCCAGGGGTCTTGCCGAACCGTTCCTCCAGCTTCTCGGAAAAGGCACCCGTCACCGCCATCAGGAAGTCACTGATCTCGATCTCCTTCGTGGTCAGCAGGTACTCCGACATGTCGACGTAGAACACGCTCGCCCCGTTCGCATCGAGGACGTTCTGCAGCCGGTGCAGCTCCGTGCTCTTGCCGGTGCCGCGCTGTCCCGTGATCAGGCAGACACCGCCGCCGTCTTGCCAGCCGATCTCTCGCGAGAGCTCGTCGATCGCATCCGCTTCCGGGCGCTGGTTGACGCTCTTGACGTAAAACGCGTCATCGGGAAGCAGCACTCGGTCCCGGAGCGCCCGATACAGCGACTTGAGATCGTTCTCGACTGTCGGTGAGAGAGGCATCGCGCCTGACCTTGTCGCTCGACCCGTCCATGACCTCGCCGAAAGCACGATTCCGGTGCTGTCGGTGACGGCCCCGGAGCAGGTCACGGGTCAAGGAGCCGAAAGTCGATTGTAGAGAGTCCGCGCGATTCGCGCGCTACGCTCCGGTGCTTTCGACGAGAACAGTGTCCTCCTGCCGATCAGCGAGCACCGCCCGCGCCCCGTTGATACCATGCGGGCGATGGATGTCTCCGACCTGATCGACTCTCTGAACGCCCCGCAGCGGGAGGCGGTTTCCGCCCCGCCGGGGCATCTGCTCGTGCAGGCCGGCGCCGGCAGCGGCAAGACTCGAGTACTGGTACACCGTATAGCATGGCTGAACCGGGTCGAAGGGGTCTCGCCGCTCGGCATCATGGCGGTCACCTTCACCAACAAGGCGGCCCGCGAGATGCGTCAGCGGGTCGAGGCGCTGCTCGACACGCCGGTCGGCCCGATGTGGATCGGCACCTTCCACGGCATCGCCCACCGCTTCCTGCGCTTCCACTGGAAGGAGGCGAAGCTGCCGCAGGCGTTCCAGATTCTCGACTCCGACGACCAGCTCCGCCTGGTCAAGCGCGTCGTGCGCACCCTGGAGCTCGACGAGGCGCACTTCCCGCCGCGGCAGGTGCAGTGGTTCATCAACGGGCACAAGGACGAGGGTCGTCGCCCCCACCATGTCGACGACCAGAACGACCCGATCACGAAGCAGTACGTGCGGGTCTACACCGCCTACGAGGCGGCCTGCGACCGGGCCGGTGCGGTCGACTTCGCCGAGCTGCTGCTGCGCGCGCTCGAGACGCTGCGCGACGACGCCGAACTGCTCGCGCACTACCGCCGGCGCTTCCGGCACCTGCTCGTCGACGAGTTCCAGGACACCAATGCGATCCAGTACGCCTGGATCCGCCTGCTCGCCGGCGACACCGGCCATGTGTTCGCGGTCGGTGACGATGACCAGTCGATCTACGCCTGGCGGGGCGCGCGCGTCGAGAACATCCTGAACTTCAATCAGGACTTCCCGAGCGCGCAGCTGATCCGGCTCGAGCAGAACTACCGCTCCAGCGCGAACGTGCTGGAGGCGGCGAACGCCCTGATCGACAGGAACGTCGGGCGGCTCGGCAAGAACCTCTGGACCGCCGACGATCCCGGCGAGAAGATCACGCTGTACAACGCGTACAACGAGACCGACGAGGCGCGCTTCATCGTCGAGACGATCATCGAGCGCACCGACGATTCCATGGGTGCCGGCGAGTTCCGTCGCCGCGAGTGCGCCGTGCTCTACCGCTCCAACGCGCAGTCGCGCGTGATCGAGGAATACCTCGTCGCGGCCAAGGTGCCGTACCGCGTCTACGGCGGTCAGCGCTTCTTCGAGCGCGCCGAGATCAAGGACACGCTGGCCTACCTGCGTCTGGCGACCCATGCGCACGACGACGTCTCGTTCGAGCGCATCGTCAACCAGCCTGCCCGCGGCATCGGCGACAAGACCGTCTCGGACATCCGGCGCGCGGCGCGCTCGCGCGGCATCCCGATGTGGCAGGCCGCCGGCGAACTCGTGGCGGCCAAGGGTCTGAAGGGCCGGGCCAATGCCGCCGTCGGGAATTTCCTGACGCTCGTGGTCGCGCTCCGCGACACGATCGACGGTCAGCCGCTGCCGGCGCAGGTGCAGAACGTGGCCGAGGGCAGCGGCTTGCTCGAGCACTTCGACAAGGACAAGTCCGATCGGGGGCAGAGCCGCGTCGAGAACGTGCAGGAACTCGCCAATGCCGCGCGCACCTTCGTCGACACCGCCTCTTCGGCGGCGATGGAGGATGCGCCGGAGATGAGCCCGCTCGACGATTTCCTCGCGCACGCCGCCCTCGAGGCGGGCGAGGGGCAGGGTCAGCGTGACGACGACGCGGTGCAGCTGATGACCCTGCACTCGGCCAAGGGTCTCGAGTTTCCCGTCGTGTTCATCGCCGGGCTCGAGCAGGGCATCTTTCCGCACCAGCGTTCGGCGGAGGACATGGCGCGCATGGAGGAGGAACGTCGCCTCTGCTACGTCGGCATCACGCGGGCGGAGAAGAAGCTCTACCTGACGATGGCCGAGCAACGTCGCCTGCACGGGCGCGATCAGTACAACCCGCCCTCGAAGTTCGTCGGCGAGCTGCCGGGTGAACTGCTCGAGGAGATCCGCCCGCGCATGTCGATCAGCCTGCCGGTGTACCGCGACGAGGACCGTGCGCCGACACGTTTCGAGGAGCAGGTCGACACCGGGCTGTCGCTCGGTCAGCAGGTGATGCACCGCAAGTTCGGCTCGGGCGTCGTGGTCGATCAGGAAGGGCGCGGCACGCAGGCGCGCGTGCAGGTCAACTTCGAGGAGGCCGGTGCGAAGTGGCTGGTGCTCGCCTACGCGAACCTCGAGCCCGCCTGAGGCGATCGCGGACAGACCGGCGCCGGATTCGGCGGTCCGGCAACGCCCGGCCAGGTCCGGCCAGGTCCGGCCACGTCAGGTTCGCCGACGTCAGAGGATGCCGGCGTCGAGGCTCGCGCCCATCAGCAGGCCGAGTTCCCGGCACGCGTCCTCGAAGCCCGGCTGCCACTCGCCCGCCAGCACGAGCGGCGGGCGCACCGGCTTCCAGCGCAGCCCGGAGACGATGCGCGTGACCGATTCGCGCGCGCCCGTTCCGTCGTTGCCGGCGCGCACCCAGAGTGCCCACGGAAGTCCCTGCGTGCGCTCGAGGCAGGGGTGGTAGACGCGCTCGAGGAAGTCCTTCGTGGCGCCGCTCATGTAGCCGAAGTTCTCGGTCGTGCCGAGCACGATGGCGTCGCAGGCGAGCACGTCGTCGGGGCCGGCCGCGAGCGGTTCGAGGTGCACGACCCGGACGTCGTCGATATCCTCGTCGGACGCGCCGTCGACGACGGCGCCGACCAGCGCGCGCGTGTTGGCCGACGGCGTGTTGGCGACGATCAGCAATCGCTTCCCCTTCCCGACCGTCGACACCGGATACCCCGATCATGCGGGCTCATCACCCCGAACGCATAGTCTGCCTGACCGAGGAGACCACGGAGACCCTGTACCTGCTCGGCGAGGAGGCGCGCATCGTCGGCATCTCGGGCTTCACGGTTCGCCCGCCCGAGGCGCGGCGCGACAAGCCGAAGGTGTCCGCGTTCACGTCGGCGAAGATCGAGAAGATCATCGATCTCGCGCCCGATCTGGTCATCGGCTTCTCGGACCTGCAGGCGGATATCGCCGCGACGCTGATCCGGCGCGGCGTCAACGTGCTCGTGTTCAACCATCGCTCGGTCGAGGAGATCCTCGGCATGATGCTGACGCTCGCCGGGCTCGTCGGCGCGCACGAACGGGGACGGGCGCTGGTCGACGAGTACGCCGCGCGCGTCGAGGCGGTGCGCGGGGCGGGAGCGCGTCTGCCACGTCGGCCGCGCGTGTACTTCGAGGAGTGGGACGAACCGATGATCTCGGCGATCGGCTGGGTCTCGGAGCTGATCGGCATCGCGGGCGGCGAGGACTGCTTCGCCGAGCTCGGGCGCGAGCCGCTCGGCAAGGACCGGATCATCGCCGAGCCACGGCGCGTCATCGACGCGAACCCCGACCTGATCGTCGGCTCCTGGTGCGGGAAGAAGTTTCGTCCGGAGAAGGTGAGCGCACGGCCGGGTTGGGAGGCCATCGCCGCCGTGAGGCGAGGCGCGGTGCACGAGATCAAGTCACCCGACATACTGCAACCCGGACCCGCCGCGCTGAGCGACGGGCTGACGCAATTGGCCGAACGGATCGCGGACGCCGCCCGGGCAACGTCGCTCGACTAGCGACCGCCGTCCCGCGCGCCCGGCCGCGGGAGGACGGCACTCGCCCTCAGGGTGGGCTGTCGCGCACCACGATCGGTGACGAACCGTCGCGGCTCGTCACCAGCGTGCGGACGTCGCCGGCGGCGAACGACAGGAACGCCTCGACCGTCACGCCATCCGGCTGCACGAGACGGTACTCGCCCGCGGGCACGGGCACGTAGGCCGGCGCGACCGAGTCGGCCGTCGGCGGCACACGACCATAGGGCACGCCTTCGAGCGCGACCTCGGCGCTGCCCGGGTTCGGCCCGGCGACCGGCACGAGCCGGTAGACGGCGCCCGGCCGATCGGGGTCGATGGCGTCGACGACCCGAACGAGCGCCTGCGCCGGCTCCTCGCTCGTCACCCGGGTCGGCAAGGTGACGACGTCCGCGGCGCCGGCGTTCCCCGCGATCGGCGCGCGTACGAAGATCGTGGTGACGCTGCTCGGCGCGAGCGCCAGCGGCATGAAACGGTACAGCGCGATCCCGGACGCCTGCCCGTCGGGCAGGTCCACCTCACCGGTGATCACCAGGGATCGGGTGCCGGGCGGCAGCACTACGTAGCCGGACGTGCCGCCCGCCCGGACCGGACCGCTGGAAGGCGCGCTCGGGACCGTGCCGGCCGCGCCGTCCTCGAGTTCGGCGGCGAGCGCGAGCGAGCGATCGCTCGCGTTCACCAGTCGGACGAGGCGGCCGCCCCGTCCCTCGGGCACGAGGTTGCCGAGCGACAGGACGGCCGCTGTCGATCCCTCGGCGCCGTCGATGCCGGCGGCGGCATCGCCGTCCACCGACGACGCGCTGTCGTCGTCCATCGAGAGGCCTCCGGTATCGCCGGCGCCGGCGGCCACGGTGGCGTCGATGGTGCCGGGAGCGCTGCCCGCACCGCCAGCCTGGTCGTCCGTCGGGGCGGCGCCGATGTCGGCGATGCTCTCGGCGGTGCTGCCGGGAGAGGCCACGATCAGGTCCGTGCTCGACGAGCCGTCCCCGGTACCGAAGATTCCGCCGTCGCAGGCCCCGAGCGCGAGCGCACCGAGGAAAATGAAGAGCGGGCGCATCCTGTCAGTCATCGTCGGCTCCCGCCATGTCCTCGATCAGGTAGAGGCCGAGCCCGGCGCGCCGACCGCTTCCGCTCGCCGCCGGCGAGCCGTCCGGCGCCGGGGTGACGTCTCGATCGTGTTCGCGAAGCGCCGTGTCGAGTTCTCGCAGCAGCGCGATCCCCTTCTCCGCGCCGAGCACGCGGAACGCCTCGACGCCCTCGGGCGTCACGTTGTCGTAGGCGACGCTCATCTGAAGGCGACGCTCGCCGATGCCGGCGAGGTTGTGATCCAGCGTGGTCAGGAGATCGGTCGCGCTCGTGGCGAACAGGTCGAGCAGGGCACTCTCGCTCTCGTGCGGCACGTAGCCCTGGCGGAGCAGCGTCACCCGACCGTCCTCGTTCGATACCGCGCCGACCCGGGCCAGCTCGTCGAGCAGGGCACGGGCCGGCACGTCGCCACCGTGCCGACGCACCAGGCGATTGAAGCTTTCCTCGGGATCGCCGTAGCTGAGCACGCGGGGGCGGCCGCGCGCGGTCAGGAACTCCCGGTCCTGCAGCCAGCCGGTGACGACGCGCACGGCGCGGTTGTGCTTGGAGACCCCGGTGCCGACATCGCTCGGCAGGTCGCGGATCCGCTTCACTTCCTTGCGGTTGATGCCGGTGACGATGGCGATGCGCGAGACGCTCGGCGCCTTGCCGTTGAGGCCGAAGTGCGCGGCCGCCTCGTCGACGTAGGCCTGCTTCGCCCAGTTGGCGAGCTCGGCATGAGAGACCCCGTGTCGGAGCAGCAGGCGCACGAGCGGCGAGAGCACGCGCGTCACGGCCTTCTGCAGGGATTCGTGCATGGAGAGAGAAGGTTCCGTAGCCGTCCGTGCCGGCGCGGTCGCGTCCGTTGGGATAATTATCCCAGTGTATCATGCGGCGCGGGCGTGGTCAGTCGGCGTCGGCCGTTCTGAGCACTGCCTTGCAGGTCGTGCACGCGCTCCGTAGGCTCGGGCGTCCAGAGACGGACTCGGAACAGGCGATGGCGCGGACGGACACGACGACACGGGCGCACGGTCGCTGGCCCGCCATCGGTTGCTGGGTGAACCTGTTCGAGCCCTCGATCGGCGAACTGCTGGGACGTGCCGGCTACGACTACGCCATGCTCGACATGGAGCACAGCCCGGTGACGTTCGAGCGGCTGCTGCCGATGGTCCGGGCCGTCCAGCTTGGCGGCGCGAAGGCGCTGGTGCGGGCCCCCGACGCCGACCCCGCCTGGATCGGACGGTTGATGGATCTCGGAGCGGACGGGGCGATGGTGCCACGCGTCGGCTCGGCCGACGAGGCCGCCACCCTCGCCCGGGCCGCCGTCTACGCGCCGGCGGGGGCCAGGGGCATGGCCGCCGGCATCGTTCGCGCGTCAGGATGGGGGCTGGACGCCGACTACGTCGCGACGGCGCGGGACCGGTTCCTCCTGCTCCTGCAGGTCGAGACGCGCGAGGCGGTCGCCGCGGCGGCCGACATCGCCGCGACGGACGGCGTCGACATGGTGTTCATCGGCCCCTACGATCTCGCGGGCAGCCTCGGCCAGTGCGGCGAACCCGACCACCCGACCACGCGCAGCGCGATCGACGAGGTGGTCGCCGCCGTGCGGGCGAACGGCAAGCCGCTCGCGACCTTGCCGACGCCGGCGGTGGATGCCGACGCCTGGCTGAGGCGAGGGTTCGATCTGGTGTTCAGCGGCAGCGACGTGACGATGCTTCGGAGCGCGATGACGGAGGACGTGTCCGCGCGCCGGGCGACCCAGAGCGGCGACGTCGCCAACCGACGCGCCTGAGCCGGCGGAAAGGTCCGGCGGGGAAAGGTCCGGCGGAATGGTCCGGCGGAATGGTCCTACGCCGGAACGGCTCGGGAGGCGCCTCAGTAGATCGCGGGAACCGGCCGGATGTCCGTGAAGACCGGTCGTCCGTCGGCGCAGCGTCCGGCGTCGAGCGGCACCGTCACCGAGACGGCCCGGTCGTCGATGACCGCCGAGAGCGCGGCCGTCTCGATGCGCTCCCGCCTCGTCACGTCCCCGAGCTCGACCAGTTCCACGCGCAGTATCTCGCCCCGGCACGCAAGCGGGCCCACGGGCCGACCGACGTCAAGCGTGAGGTACTCACGACCGTCGACCGCGGCGCGGCCTACCTCGCCGAGCACCGTGGTGACGATCTCGACCGCCGGGTCGGGGGCGAGCGGCGGCACATCCAGCGGCGCCGCTCGCAGGCTGGTCGGGCCGGCCAGCGCGAGTGGTACGAGGAGGATCGAAGCGGCGAACCGTGCCATGGCATACCTCTGCAAACACGGGGAAGGCCCCGGATGCGGGATGGCAGCTTGGTTCACGGGCGACATGAATGTCCAGTGAATTGCAGTCCTGGCAGCGCCGTCGCGGCGCCGTCACCGCGCCGCCGCTGGACGAGGCGACGCGGCGCGGGCTACATTACGCGCCGTTCGGGCACAGGTGCGGTTCCGCTTGATGGAACCGCGACACCCTCCCGACTCCTTCTCGCCCCCGGGTCGACCCTGGGGCGCACCACACTGGAGATATCGACGATGTCACGACGCAAGTTCCTCAAGGGCGGAGCCGGCGCGGCCGGTGTGGCCGCTGTCGCCGGTACCGGCCTGATCACGTCCGCCCCGGCCATCTCGCAGGGCCGCGAGAAGCTCGTCATGGTGACCAGCTGGGGCCGCGGCCTCGCCGGCGTCTTCGACGCTGCGCAGCGCGTCGCCGATTCGGTCAACGCGATGTCCGACGGCACGCTCGAGATCGAGATCAAGGCACAGGGCGAGCTCGTCAGCGGCCTGCCCGCGGTCTTCGATGCGGTCACCTCCGGTCAGGCCGACATGTATCACGCCGCCGACTATTACTGGGTCGGCCAGCACCCCGCCTGGGCCTTCTTCACGGCCGTGCCGTTCGGCATGACCGCCGGGGAACTCAACAACTGGTACTACCAGATGGGCGGCCACGAGCTGCACCGCGAGGTCGGCGAGGAGTTCGGACTCGTCCCGTTCCTGGCAGGCAACACCGGCGCGCAGGGTGGCGGCTGGTTCCGCGAAGAGATCAAGAGCGCGGACGATTTCAAGGGCCTGAAGTTCCGCATGCCCGGACTCGGCGGCGCGGCACTCGGCAAGCTCGGCGCCTCGGTGCAGACCCTCGCCGGTGGCGAGATCTACCAGGCGCTGTCCTCGGGTGCGCTCGACGGCACCGAATGGATCGGCCCCTGGGCGGACGAGAAGATGGGTCTCCAGGAAATCACCAAGAACTTCTACGCGGCCGGCTTCCACGAGCCCGGCGCGGGCCTGACGCTCGCCACCAACGCCGACCGTTGGGAAACGCTGTCCCCGGCGCACCGGAAGATCATCGAGATCGCCGCGGCCGAGACCAACTCCTGGAATTTGACCCAGTTCCTGTCCAACAACGCCACGGCGCTGGACCGTCTCATCGAGGGTGGCGTCAAGTCGCTGGAGTTCCCGGAAGACGTCTGGGACGCCTTCGGCAAGGCCTCCGCGGAGACGCTGGACGAGAACATGGACGACGAGCTGTTCGCCAAGGTGCGCGAGTCGGCCGCCGAGAGTCAGCGCCTGTCCTCGCGCTGGGCCGGTCTGTCGGACGGCTTCTACACCGCCCAACGCGATCGCGTGACCGGCTGACGCACGCCCCCGTGGCTCGGACGGTGCGGCTCGCCTGCCGCACCGACCGCTCTCGTCGTACGCCCATAAACTGACGGGCCTCGCATGCTCATACTGGACTTGCTGATCGGGCTCGGACAGGGCGTGATCGATCTGGTGCGATTGCCGTGGACGCTCTGGCAGTGGTCGCAGCTCGAGACGCTCAAGGAGCGGATGATCGCGCTGACCCTGGCCGGTCAATCGCTGGCCCTGTTGCGCATCGTTCTCGCGCTGGTGCTGATCGTCGTGATCGCCGGGCTGCTCAATCGACGCTTCCTCGTCGCGAGCGTGCTCGGTCTCGAACGGTTCAATCGAGCGATCGGACAGGCGGCCGCCTGGGTCGTGTTGCTGCTGATGATCCAGCAGGTGCTGATCATCGTGATGGGGCAGGTGTTCCGCGGCAACGAGCTCCTGTTCTCCCCGTTCGGCATGGCGCTCTCCAACGCCGAACTCCAGTGGCTGTCCGGGCAGCTGAAGTTCTACAACGCGATCCTCATCGCGCTCGCCTCGGCCTGGACCTTCATCGAAGGTGGGCATGTGCGCGTGGACCTGGTCTACGGCAACCTGCGCCGTCGGGCGCAGCTGTGGATCGACCTGCTCGGTTCGATCTTCTTCATGCTGCCCACCACCCTTCTGCTCTGGTGGTTCGCCTGGCCGCTCCTCACCAACGCGATCTTCGCGCAGCGCCCGATGAACCTCTTCTCCTCGAAGGCGAGCTGGCGGGGCGTCAGACTGGAGACCTCCGGTACCGCCGAGTTCTCCTGGGTGTGGGCCTTCAAGGCGCTGATCCTCGTCTTCGCCGCGCTGCTGTTCCTGCAGGCCGTCACCTTCATGCTGCGGAACATCTGGGCGCTGCTCGATCGCGACGCGGATGTTCCCTCCCACCCCTCGGGCGACCGGCCCGCCGGCCAGACCGCGCTGGCCGCCGACAGCGCCATGGCGCCCACCGACCCGCTCGCGGTCAAGGCGCACAAGCCGACCGAGCTGCCCACGGACATCGATCTCGGTCACGCGCGACGCGCCGCGGATGCGCCCTCGAGCGGCTCACGGCGCGGGGCCGGCGACAACGGCCCACCCGGTGATCACCCGCCACCCGTCACCGCTCGCTGACCCCGGACCCGACCCATGCTCTTCGGACTGAACGGCGTCGAGCTCGCGCTCATCATCAGCTTCGGCATGCTGTTCCTCGGCATCCTGACCGGTTTCCCGGTGGCGTTCGCGATCGCGGGATCGTCCCTGTTGAGCTTCGGCCTGATCGCGGTGCTCAGCCACGCCGGGCTGCTCTACGTCGTCGAGGGCGTCGGGGAGACCGCGCGTCAGGTACCGGTGCTGCCCGGTGGCTGGGAGGGCGCCTTCCTGTCGACGATCTCGACCTGGTCCAGCGGGGTGTTCTCGCGCGCCTTCGGCGGCAATGTCGAGACGCTGCTTGCCGTACCGCTGTTCGTCCTGATGGGCATCGCGCTGGAACGCTCGCGCATCGCGGAGGATCTGCTGACGACGATGGCGCGCACCTTCGGCTCCCTGCCCGGCGGTCTCGCGATCTCGGTGGTGGTGGTCGGCACGTTGCTCGCCGCCAGCACCGGCGTCGTGGGGGCCACGGTGGTCACCATGGGATTGATCGCCTTGCCGACGATGCTGCGGGCGGGCTACTCGAAGTCGCTGGCCACCGGGGTCATCGCGACGTCCGGCACGCTCGGGCAGATCATCCCGCCGTCCATCGTCATCGTGCTGCTCGGCTCGATCGTCGGCGACATGTACTCCCTCGGCCAGGAGACGCGGGCGAACGCGCTCGGCACGACGGTCATCGAGATGTTGGGAGAACCGGCGGTCCTGTCCACCGGTACCCTGTTCAAGGCTGCCTTCATTCCCGGCGTCGTGCTCGCGATCCTCTACGCGCTCTACGCCTTCGGCTACGCCCTGTTCCGCCCGTCGGCCGCGCCGCCGATCCGTCTCGCCGAGGGCGAGCACGGGCCGGATCACTACGACGTCGCCGCGCACTACGGCCATCGCAGCGGCTGGCTCGTCTGTCTGGTGCTCGGGCCGTTCGTCCTGCTCGTCGGACTCTGGATCGCGCTGGTGTCCGCGGGCCACGTCGGGGCGCAGGTCGGCGCCGACGCGCCGCTGCTTTCCGGCGGGACGATGACGGTCGCCGTCGCCGCCGCGGTCGTCCTGCTCCTCGCCCTCGTCCTGCAGCCTCAGCGACGTGGCTTCCCGCTGTTCGTCGGTCTGGTCGGGGTGGCCTGCTACGTCGCGGTCGATGCGCTGGTGCTCGGACCCGCAGACACCTCGGGACGGCGCTTCGTCGCCTACGCGGTGCCGGTGCTGTTGATCCTGTTCGGTCTTCGCGCCGCGCTGTCACGGCTCGCGCGCATCGAAGTGCTGCGTGTCGCCGCCCCGCCGGTGATTCTCATCGTCTCGGTGCTCGGGTCCATCCTCGGCGGCATCACGAGCCCGACGCCGGCGGCGGCGCTCGGTGCCGCGGGGGCCATCATGCTCGCCGCGGCGCGCCTTTCCGCGGGGAATCGCGCGGCGGTGCGCCCGGTGCTGTGGGCCGCCTTTGCCGTGGTCGTGATGTTGCTCCTGCGCGGCAACTTCGATCTGCGCATGACGATGACCGACACCTCGAGCGCCGATCGCGTCGCCATCGTGGTCGCGATGATCGCCTATCACGTCGCGGTGTTCGGCCTGCTGTACGCGTGCGTCGTGCTGCTCTCGAAGGACGTCATGGGACCGGTGGTGCGCGAGACGACGAAGGTCACGAGCATGGTGTTCATGATCCTGGTGGCCTCCCTGCTCCTGAGTCTCTCGATCCGAAGCTACGGCGGCGAACACTACATCCAGGAAGTGCTGCGCGCGATCGAAGACCCGCGCATGCTCCTGCTGGTCGTCATGGGCGTGCTGTTCGTTCTCGGCTTCGTGCTCGACTTCATCGAGATCATCTTCATCGTGATCCCGATCGTCGGACCGGTGATCTACGCCGCCGATCCTGCCCTGATGCCGCCCGAGTGGATCACGATCCTGATCGCCGTGAACCTGCAGACGTCGTTCATCACGCCCCCCTTCGGCTTCGCGCTCTTCTACCTCCGGGGCGTGGCGCCGCCGTCGGTGACGACGGGCGACATCTACCGCGGCATCTGGCCGTTCGTGCTGATCCAGGTGGCCGGTCTGATCATCCTCTGGAACTTCCCGTCCATCACGACCTTCCTGCCGGACCTGCTGCCGGAGGGCTGAACCGGCTCGCCCGACTCGGCACGTGACTCAGGACGTCCGTCGGAAGGCCTGCATCGCGTTCATCGCACGGTTGGCCGCCCGCCGGTCCGGTTGCACGTCGCCCGAGGCCGAGACCCGCACCGTCGAACGCCGGTCACCGAGCCGGTTCTTCATCGCGCGCCGCTCGACGCGAGAGGTGACCCGGAAATTCCCGCTCAGCACCACCGCGCCGACGTCCAGACGGCCCGTGACGCGTTCACCCTCCGGCCGCTCGGGCGGCGCGTCTGTCGCCGTGTCCCCGGTCGCGTTCGCAGCCTCGTTCTCCGTCTCGTTCATCACCGTCTCGTTCATCACCGTCTCCATCCCGTTGTCCATACGCTCGTCCATCGTCATGTTCATCACCTCGTCGACCGTCTCCGAGCGTGCCCCGGTCGTCTCGTCGCGGCTCGCGGAGGCCTGTTCGAACACCGGCTTGCCGCGCATCCCCGACGTGTCGTCGCGTCGCTCCTCGACCCGTTCGACGGAGCCGTCGGCGTGGAGCGTGACCACGTCACCGGTCGACAGGTTGCGACAGGCGCCGTTGACCCCGACGATCGCCGGCAGGTCGTATTCGCGGGCGACGATGGCCGCGTGGCTGAGCCAGCCGCCGATCTCGGTGACGATGCCGCGCGCCTTCGCGAACAAGGGGTACCAGGTCGGGTCGGTCATGCGCGCGACCAGGATCTCGTCCGCCTCGAAGGCATCGATCCCGGCCGCGTCGACGATCACCCGGACGCGCCCCGTCACGGTGTGCTCGCCGGCGACCCGCTTGCCGGTGAGTTCGCCCCCGCCGCTCGCGCCCGGTCGCTGACCGGTCAGGAGGTCGAGCCGTTCGAGATCCCCGATGGACAAGGCCGGCGGCGGCAGCAGCGGCGCGGCCAGCCGCGTGTCGGCAAGGCGTTCGTCGGCGAGCGTGACGAGGGCGGCGAGCGCGGACGTGTCGTCGAGCTGACCGATCTCGTGGAGCGACAGCTGGAACACGCGGCCCTCGAGACCGGCACGGTCATCGATGGCGAGGAGCAGCCGGCGAATCTGTGCGAGCTCGATGAGGCAGAAGTGCTTCGCCTCTTCCTTGAGGCACATGAAGTCGCGCGCACGTCGCACGCTGATCCGGAGCACCTTGTCCGCGGGCAGGTCGTCCTGTTCGGCACCCTGCTCGTCCCTGGCCGTACCGATCGAGCGTTCGACGTACTGGCGAACGAGGGCCATGTCCTCGTCGAAGCGCGGCGAGGAAAGCTCGTAGTCGAGGGGCGCGCGATGGCCGAAGGTCAGCAGGAAGGCCTCGACGTCGTCCGCCGTGACGTGCTCGCCGCTGATATGCGCCATCGCACGGGACACGGTCGTCTCGCCGACGTCACCGAGCCAGGCGGCCGGATCGAGCTTCGCCGCGGCGAGCTTGCCCAGCGCCGTCTTGAGGTGGAAGTCGGCCGCGATGTTGATCCGCTCGGCCTCGACGTAGGTCTCGGCGACGAAGCGCTCGGTCCAGCTCTCGAGCAAGGCGAGGGCGGTCGGCAAGGCGAGCCGATCGAGCGCGATCGCGTTGCGCTCGATCATGTCGTCCTGCAGGCGCGGCAGGAAGTCCTCGCGGAAGGCCCGTTCGGTCGCCTCCGCATCGCGCGCGAGCCGGAACGTGGCGAGGGCGCTCGGGCCCTTGCCGAGTCGGCGACGTTCCTCGTGCCGATTGACGTAGGTCCAGCCGAACACGCTCGTGATGTACGGCACCGAGCGGACGTGGACGTCGTAGGGGATGCCGAGATCCTGGCAGGCGAGATCGGTGCTCCCGCCCGCCGCCCAGAGCCGTCCCATGAGATCGGCGCTGACCGGCGTCGGACGTGGCAGAAGCTCGGACAGCTCGTTCTGCTCGAACACCGGCGCCTCGGGATCGATGTCCGGCTCGCGCCGGCCCACCGAGCGACGCCCCAGCAATTGAGCGATGAGCCGGGCGCGCTCGCGTTCCGCGAGATTGCGCGGCGAGCGTCCGCGGGTGATCGAGCGTGTGATGTCACGCGCCTGGAGCAGCGAGAACCGGCCCTTGGCCCAGGCCCACTCGATGTCCTGAGGCTGACCGAATTCACGTTCTAGCTGGCGACCGAACTCGAGCAAGGGCGCCAGATCGATCGGTGGCTCGGGCTCGTCGTCTCCATCGATCAGCCGCTCGCCGGTGATCTTCCCGAAGGAGAAGGTGTCGGGCGTGACCGTGCCGCTGACCAGTGCCTCGGCGAGTCCGCTGACCAGCTCGACCATGATCGCGCCGCTGGTGGCCGGGTGCTCGGTGAACATCACCCCGGCGTATTCCGCGGCCACCATCTTCTGGACGACGATGCCGCCGAGGGAGGTGCCTGCGTCGCCCTCGACGGTCTCGCCCGAGCGGCTCGCGTACTCCGCCGCGCGGTTCGAGTCGAGCGATGCGTGGACCTCGCGCACCGCCTCCTCGAACTCGTCGCGCGAGACGTTCAGGATCGATTCGTAGACGCCCGCGAAGCTCGCCTCCTCGCCATCCTCCCGGGTGCCGGAGCTCCTGACGGCCACCGGACCGCCGCCGAGCGACTTCCACAGGGCGTCGAGACGCCTCGTCTCGGCCGCATCGAACATCGGAGCGTCGGGACGCATCGACGCGCGACCGGTGATGGCGCCCGTGACGACGAAGCCGTCCGGCACAGCGTGCCCGGCCTCGATCAGCATGCCCAGGCGCTCGGCCTTCTTGCCGGTGGCGAGCGGCAGGCGATGCGCGTCGGCCAGGTTCACGAAGCCGTCGTCCACGGGCGGTTCGGCCAGCTCGCCGCGGCGGTCCCAGCCGAGTCGTCGGCCGATCGCCTGCAGCGCAACGCCCTGAATGACCAGGAAGGCCATGCTGACGAGCAGGTAGAGGTTGACCGCCGCACCGAGCCCCTGCAGCAGCCAGAAGAGACTGATGCCGCCGACGCCGAGCAGCAGGCGCCCGCGGGCGGTTTCGGGTGCGATCTGCATCGCGAGCACCAGCACGAAGAGGGCGCTGGCGAGCAGCGGCAGGACCCGATAGGGGTCCGGTGCGGCGGCCTGTTCGAGCCACAGCAGCGACTCGCTCCAGAACGGCGCGCTGTCGGTCACCGCGGCGTAGAACAGCAGCATGAAGCCGAGCTGGAAGACCGAGGCCAGGGTGTTGACGATGGGTCGGATGCGGTGGTGCCGGTACAGGGCCATGGTCGCCTCGGCGAGGGCCCGGGGGTGCTCGCCGAGTTCCTCGCGGAGCTCGGCGACGCGTCCGGCCAGGGACTTCTGCACCCGGGTGTCGCGATCGGCCTTCAGCGCCAGCGGCAGCAGGAGCAGACGGACGCCGAGCACCAGGACGATCAGTCCGAGGGCGTAGTGCCCACTCTCTCGCGCGAGAAAGTCCAGCGCGCCGCGAAGCGGTGTCACGACGTAGCTCGCGAGGGTGAGCTGCTCCTGTTGCCGCTGCCAGGCCGCGACGTGATCGCGGACACCCGATCCGCTCGGCAGGTAGAACTCGTGCGGCACCGAGTAACGGCCGCGGAAGTCCTTGCCGGCCCGGTCCAGGCGCAGCCCGATCAGCGTCGAGTAGAAGCAGCTGCGCTTGTCGTAGCAGGCGGCGATGAGCGGCGTGTCGGGCAGCGCGTCGATCCGTTCGGCGAGCACCGCACTCGGGAGTGCGCGCATGGTGACGTTGTGCGCCCCGGGCAGATGTCCCGCGGCGAAGTCGTCGGGATAGCGAACGTCGACGAACTCGGCCCGCTCCGTCTCGACGAGGGCGTGCACGTCGGGGGTGTCGAGCAGCACGTCCTTGTTCACGAAATCGGGGAGCTTCCTGAGCTCGGCCGCATCGAGGGCGAGATCGTTGGCGAGCGGCCGGGATTCCGACATCCATTTCTCGTAGCCGCCGACCATGAAGTTGCAGGCCTTGCCCTGGGCGGCGAGCTCGCCGCAGAGTTCGGAGCTCCGATTGCCGGAGTAGCAGATCAGCAGCGTGTTGCCCTCGCCGGCATCCGGCAGTAGGGAGGAGCGTGACAGCACGTCGGGATAGCGCAGGTGCGCCGCGCCCGCGATCGCGCCGACCTCGAACTCCTCGTCCTCGCGCACGTCGATGATGTTGAGGGGTCGCCCGTCCCCGAGCCACCGATCGAGGGTCTCGGTGCTGATGCCCTGCGCGTGATCGAGCTGTTCGCTGAACGAAAGCGTCTTGAGGCTGACATCGCCGACCGCCTCGCCGTTCTCCACGGACTTCCGGACGAGGTTGGTGTGCAGCCGCGCGTTCTTCGCGTCGATCGAGGCGGTGTACTGCAAGGCGTTCCCCGCGAGCGATCCGAGCAGGACCAGCGACAGGCCGCCGAGCACATAGCGCCCGCCGTGACGCCTGCCGCCCTGTCGAGCCTTCGCCCCCTTCTTCCTGCCGGACATCGCGAAGCCGCCGAACACCACGCTCAGCAGCCCGAGCAGCTGCGCCACGCTGGCCGACAGGTTGATGACCAGGTCGGGCGAGGGGATGGCCAGTGCCGGGCCGCTCAGGGACGTCAGTGCAACGATGGCGAGGAGCGGGCGCACCGTCTGCGAACGAGTGAAGGGCATGCGTCCGGCGAGTCCTCGATCGGTGGTCCTCATGGCTCAGGCCGCCTCGTCGACGGGAGTGGCGGCGGTGTCCGACGACGGGTCCAGCCAGGCGACGACCTTCGCCTCCAGTGCATGCGCCTCGAAGGGCTTGGACAGGTAGTCGTCCATGCCGGCCGCGAGGCACTTCTCCGCGTCGCCGGTCATCGCGTTGGCGGTCAGGGCGATCACCGGTCGACGCGCCGAACCCTCGCGGGCCTCGGTCGCGCGCAGTTCGCGGGTGGCCGCATAGCCGTCGAGGACCGGCATCTGGCAGTCCATCAACACGAGATCGAAGTGGGACTCGGCAAGCCGCTCGAGCCCCTCGCGACCGTTGTCGGCGATCTCCGCGGCGAAGCCGACCCCGGCAAGCATGCCCAGCGCGACTTCCTGATTCACCGCGTTGTCCTCGACCACGAGAATGCGTGTGGACGCGCGTGCGGCATGCAGCGCTCGCCGCGCCCGCTCGTCCGCCGGATCGTTGCGGCGGACCCCCTCCGCCGCTTCGAGCAGCGCCTCGAGCAGCTCGCGGCGACGCAGCGGCTTGGCGAGTCGAGCGGCGATGCGTCGGTTGTGGTGCGGGTAGAGCGCCGACGACTGTTCGGTGACGTAGGTCATCGGAACGAGACGCAGAGGGTCGAAGGCCGGGTCCGCCTCGATGCACTGGACGAGCACCTCGCCCGGCATCCCGGCGAGCCGTGCGCTGAACAGCATCAGTTCGTGCGGCCGACCCTCGGCGATCGCCGCGCGCAGCGCGAGTACCGCATCGGCCGCGCTGCGCACCGGTTCCACCTCGATGCCGAGATCGTCGAGCAGGGTCATCGCGCGGGTGGCCGCCGACTCGTTGCACTCGACCAGCAACACGCGCGCGATCGAGCACTGCGGCTCGTCGGCAGGCGCCTCCCGGTCGGGGGCGTGTCCGTCGGCCGCCGGCAGGCTGATGTCGAAGTGGAAGGTGCTGCCGTGGCCGGGCGAGGAGGAAGCCCCGATGGTGCCGCCCATGCCGTCGATCAGCTGACGGCTGATGGCGAGCCCGAGTCCGGTACCGCCGTACTTCCGCGTCGTCGAACCGTCTGCCTGCGCGAAGGACTGGAACACGCTCTCGAGGGCGTCGGCCGGGATGCCGATGCCCGAGTCGATGACGGAGAACCGCAGTCCGGCCCCGTCGGGCGCCTGGTCGACCCGAAACTGGATGTCACCCCTTTCCGTGAACTTGACGGCGTTGCCGGCAAGGTTGGTCATCACCTGGCGAATGCGTGTCGGATCGCCGACGACGCGCCGCGTGACGTCCGCGGCGACGTGGCAGGTCAGTTCGAGCCCCTTGCCATGGGCCTGTTCCGCCACCACTTCCCCGCAGTCCTCGATGAGCGCTTCCAGATCGAAGGCGATCGATTCGTACTCGAGTCTTCCGGCCTCGACCTTGGAGAAGTCGAGGATGTCGTTGATGAGCGTCAGGAGGCTCCGCCCGGACGTGGCGGCGATCTTCACCCGCTCGCTCTGCTCCGGATCGAGCGCGGTCTCCTTGAGCAGGCTCAGCATGCCGAGCACGCCGTTCATCGGCGTGCGCAGCTCGTGGCTCATGTTGGCGAGGAACTCGCTCTTGGCGCGCGAGGCCTCCTCGAGCTCCGCCTCCTTCTGCCGCCTCAGTTCGAGGATGTTCCCGAGCTCGTCGACCGTCGCGCCCAGGTCGATGAGCTCACGCGACGCGACGATGTCCAGTCTCTCCACCGTCCCCTGACTGCGCTGCAGCTGCACGAGGCGAGCGTGGATGGCGCGTATGGGGACGACCACGAGTCGATCGACGACGAGGAAGACCAGCGCGGCGATCAGCAGCGAGATGGCGATCGCGTAGAGGTAGATGCGCGTCGTGTACGCGTGGATCTCACCCTTCTGGCGCGCGACGTTCCACAGCACCTCGATCTTCCCGAAGGACTCGTCGGCGTAGCTGACGTCGTGAGTGAAGTCGAGCAGTTCCACCCCGGGCGACTTGTCCGGCGTGACCCACTCGGTCAGCACCTCGTCGTTCTCGTTGTACACGCGCACCGCTTCGACATCGGGATCGTTGTCCACGAGCTGGCGGATGGTGGTGTCGAGCACCGGACGGTCCTCGCTCAGCACCGCGTCCAGCGACGTGGCCGATACCATCGAGACGAGCTTCTGTGTCTGTTCGCGAAAGTTCCGCTCGAAGGCGGCCAGCTCGTTGCGACGCACGAACTCGGCGGCGACGATGCCCACCGCGAGAATGGTGCAACCGGTCACCAGCATGATCTGTCGCCGGATCGGCCAGTTCTTGAACAGCCTGGAGAACACGGATGACGACTCCTGTCTTGTCGCGGTGGGCGGGCGGGGGGCGGGGGGAACGAACGTGGCCCGTCAGTGCGCCTCGACGTCCGGAATCGTCACGTTGACGGTCAGTTCGGAGGGGCTGTTACCGTCCGGTCCGAACAGGGACGGCGGCAGCACGATGTTCACGGTGAGGCGACTGCCGTTCCGGGTGACGCTGCTGCCGGGGACCGCCGCTCGCAGGTCGGGCTCCCCGTCGAGCGGACTCGCTGCCGTAGCGTTCCGGGCGGTGGCGGTGCCCGCTGACGCGACGTCCGCTCCCGCCGGTGCGGTCGCGACACGGGTCGTCGCGATGACCGCCCGGCGCTGTTCGCTGTTCGCATCGTCCGTGTCGGCCACGACCGTCGCGACCGGGTCGGAGAAGAAGGCGGCGTTGTTGTCGATGGAGGCCCGGATGTCGTCGTAGTCCGCGTCCGAGCCGGACAGGAAGCCGTCGATCTTGAGTCCGGCGAGCGCCGCGGGGTCGTCGATCTCCAGCAGGGAGGCCTGCAGGGCTTCGAACACTTCCGCGTCCAGCCCCGAGCGCGCGATCCAGGGCTTGGTCACGTTGGGGAAGCGCACCAGTTCACGGAGCGGCTCGCCGGCCTCGACGAGTTTCCTGAATGTCTTCTCGTTCAGCGCGCCTGCGTCGAAGTCGCCGGCGGCAACCGCGGTGCCGACCTTGTCGTGTCGACCGAGGTACTCGTAGCGACTGAGGTTGCCGGCGCGGATGCCGTGCTGCTCGAGATGGCGCTGGGAGAGAAAGCGCCCGATCGTGGAGCCTTCGTCGCCGAAGGCGAACGAGCGTCCTCGCAGGTCGTCGATGTCGTCGATGTCACTGTCGGCCGCCACGGCGATGATGCCGAAGAACACGCGCGAGTCCTTCTCGTTCTCCATCGCGAGGAGGTCCAGACTCGGGTTTTCGCGCATGGCCTCGATGTAGGAGGCAGGGCCGAAGCGGGAGAAATCGACCCGCCCGGCCGTCAGGTCGGTGATGCCATGGTCGTAGTCGCGGGCAATCTGCATGCGGATGTCGATCTCGCGCTCCAGGTGCGCGGCCATGCGCTGCTCCAGTTCCTGCAGTACGGGCTTGAACACGCGCACCATCGCCGACGGCTTGTTGGAGCTGTAGACGCCGAAATTCAGGCGCAGCGGCGGTTCGGACGCACCGGCGCCGCTGGCGAGGAAGACGATCAGGGCACCGGCAATGACCGTGGCGAGCGCGGGGCGGGCGGGACGGTGAGGCATGGGACGGCTCGTGGGCGTGGTCGGCGTGTCGGAATCTGGCGGCCTCGCTCGGCGATCCTGTAGGCGTGAACGGCGCGGGTTCCCCGGATGCGTGACGGCGTCGATCTGTCCGTTCGGGCCACGTGCCGTCGAAGACGCCGCGCGGGCGTCGCGAGCGGGTCGTCCTCCGGTCAAGAAGGCCCGGGCGGGGTCGATAACGGGGAGGGGATGTCACGTGTCCCCGGTGGGGGTCATGTCCACCCGTCGCCGCCGAACGAGGTCTCCCCGCTCACCGTGAACGCCATCCGACACCGAAAGCGCACCCGCGTCGTCCGTCTTGCCGGCATCGTCGCGGGCGTCGTCGCCTTGCTGGCGTTCGCGCTCGTCGCGCTCGTCTGCTACAAGACCGGACTGCAGCCCGGCGAGATCCTGTGGCTGGACAGGGAACCGGCGCGCCGGCTGGTCATGACGAGCCTCGACGAGTCGCGCCACGAAGTGATCGCGCTCGGCGTCGCGGCGCTCAATCTGGGCTGGCTGCTGGTGCACCTGCACCCGGGACGGTCACGTCCGTCGACAGCGGTCGGCGGATCTGGCGAGGGCGGCTCGGCGGCCGCCGGGGCACTCGCCCAGGCCCTTGCCGACCAGGAGGTCGTCGGCGAGGGGACGAACGGGACGCCCGAGGTGGATGTGACCGCCGGCGACTCCCCGGGCCCCGTGGAGAGTCCCTGCCGCAACGACGAGGTGCAGTTGCAGATCGCCACCTCGGAGCTCTCGCGGCTGCGACGCGAGTTGTCCACCACCCGTGCACAGCTGGAGGCGGCCAACGGCGCGCGCTCGCAGTTTCTCGCCAACATGAGCCACGAGCTCAGGACGCCGCTCAACGGCATCATCGGCATGACCGATCTCTTGCTCGGCGGCGAGCTGCCGGCGCGCGAGCGACGCTTCGCGCAATCGATGGCGGTGACCTCGAATGCCCTCCTCGGCATCATCAGCGACCTGCTCGACTTCTCCAACATCGAGTCCGGCACGCTGAATCTCGAGCGTTCCCGGTTCCGCGTTCGCGACGCCGTGGAGGATGTCTGCTCGATGCTGGCCGAGCGCGCGCACGAGAAGGGCATCGAACTGATGTGCTACGTCGACGACAACGTGCCGGTTCTGGCCGACGGCGATGCAAGCCGTCTGCGCCAGGTCATCGACAACCTGGTGCGCAACGCGATCGCGTTCACCGACGAGGGCGAGGTCGTCGTGCGCCTCTCGCGGGTCGAGTCCACCGCGAGTCGCTCGGTCTACCGCTGCGACGTGCAGGACACCGGCAGCGGGATCTCGCCGGAGATGCAGATGAGGATGTTCGAAGCCTTCACCCAGGAGGACGGTTCGAGCACCCGTCGGCACGGTGGACTCGGGATGGGGCTCGCGATCGTGCGGGAGCTGGTCGCCTTGATGGGTGGCGAGATCACGTTCCGGAGCCGGCTCGGGGAGGGCACGCGGTTCGGCTTCACCCTGCCGCTCGACGATGCCGAGGACGAGGCCGGCGATGACGAAGCGCGTCGCGACATCCGGGGAGCGCGCGTGCTCGTGGTCGACGACAACGAGACCAATCGCACGATCCTCTACCACCAGCTGTCCGGCTGGGGGGTCGTCGTGGACACGGTCGATGGCGGCAAGGCGGCGCTTGCGCGACTGTACGCGGCCGCCGACAGGGGCGCGGCCTACGACCTGCTCGTTCTCGACCTGCACATGCCCGGCATGGACGGGCTCGAACTCGCCCGCCGCATCCGGGACGAACCCGCCTTCGCCGGCGTCCGGTCGCTGATGCTGACGTCGGCCGTGCTCGAACTCGACGACCAGGCGCTCGCGGCACTCGGCATCGATCGCTATGTCAGCAAGCCGCCGCGTCAGTCGGTGCTGCACGAGTCGCTGGTCTCCCTCCTGCCTGCCGGCGGTATGGTGGAACCCTTGCGTGAGCTGGCTGCAGCGGTGGTGCCGACCGGGACGCGCGTGCTGCTTGCCGACGACAACATCGTGAGCCAGGACGTCGGCGTCGGGCTGCTCGAGTGCGCAGGCTGCCGCGTTGACGTCGTCTCGGACGGGCGCGAGGCGCTGGTTCGCGCCGAGGCCGAGAGCTACGACATGATCCTCATGGATTGCCGGATGCCGGGCCTCGACGGCTACGCGGCGACCGCGTCCATCCGCGCGGGTGCGGGCCCCAATGTCGACACGCCCATCGTCGCACTGACCGCGAGCGCGATGCAGGGTGACCGAGAACGCTGCCTCGAGGCCGGCATGAGCGACTACCTCGCCAAGCCGGTGCGTCTGGACGATCTGAACGAGCAGCTGCAGCGCTGGGTATCGGGCGACGTGCCCGGGTCGGCGACCCTGCCGCTGCGGGTGTCGGCCACGGCCGCCGCCGCCCATCCGGATTCCCCCTCGGGCGCCACGCTTCCGGAGCGGATCGATCAGGCGGCCATCGACGCTATCCGTGCGCTCCAGCGACCGGGCAAGCCGGACCTGCTCGGCAAGGTGCTGGGGACGTTTCTGAAACGGACGCCGGTGGCGATCGCGGCAATGCACGCGGCGATCGAGGCGAACGACGGCCGGGCGCTCTTCGAGCAGATGCACACCTTGAGGGCAAGCAGCGCGTACGTCGGCGCGGCGTGCCTGTCGGAGCGCTGCCGGCGCGCCGAAGCCGCGGCAGAGGCGGGCGACATGGTGGTCGCGGCCACGCTCGTCATCGAGGTCGACGCGGAGTACCGGGCGGCCGCCGAAGAACTCGGCGCCTACGCTCGGGCCGCGTAGGCCGGGCCGCGAAGGGAAGGCCTCTCGCTACAGGTCGACGGTGAGCTGAGAGGCGTCGGTGATGCGCTCGGGATCGATCCCTTCGTAGAAGTCGAAGATGGTGTCCACGATGAACTGCGGATCGTCGGTGAGCTGCATCAGCTGCATGTCGCCCGCACCGATCGTGCCCTCGGGCACCATGACCATCTCGAACCATTCCAGCAGGCCTTCCCAGAAGGCGCTGCCGTAGAGGATGACCGGCACCTTGCGCGATTTGCCGGTCTGCACGAGCGTCAGCACCTCGGCCATCTCGTCGAGCGTACCGAAGCCGCCGGGCATGACCACGTAGGCCGATGCGTACTTCACGAACATGACCTTGCGGGCGAAGAAGTACTTGAAGTTCAGGCTGACGTCCTGAAAGGGATTGCCCGACTGCTCGTGCGGCAACTTGATGTTCAGCCCCACGCTCGCCGACTTCCCCGCGAAGGCCCCCTTGTTGGCCGCTTCCATCACGCCCGGTCCGCCACCGCTGACGACCGCGAAGCCCGAATCCGACAGCAGACGGCTGATCTCCTCGCTCGCCGCGTACCACGGATTGTCCGGCTTGAAGCGGGCGGAACCGAAGATGCTGACTGACGGGCTGATGTCGCCGAGCTCCTGGAAGCCGTCGACGAACTCGGACATGATCTGGAAGATCTTCCAGGAGTCGCGCGTCAGCGCGCGGTCACGCGCGTCGGCACGCATCTGGTTGTTGGTCGGTAGCTGGCGCATGGCTGGGATTCCTGTCGCACTTCTGACGCGAGGGCTGCACGAAACGCACCGCTCGCCGATCGCCTTCCCTCGCGATCCGACCGGGCGACGGAAGCATAGCTCGACCGAGGAAGGTCGGGCGAGCTGCCGGCCCGGCGCCGGGAGCCGAGGCTTGTCGTAGACTGCCGGCGAACATTCCCCGAAGACGCCTCGCATGGCCCCCGAACGCTCCGCCGACGATGCCAGATCGGGCCGCCGCAAGGTCCCCGACGCCGGAGGCGAGGTCGCCTCCCGCACGAACGACCTGTTCGACGCCACCGACCCGACTGACGCGTCCGCTCCAGCAGCGGCGTCCGCCGGGTCGGCGGTCGAGGGCGGCCCCGCGGGAGGTCCTTCTGCGGGAGCGGCACCCGGGGAAGGCCGCCCCGTCGTTCTCGTCGACGGCTCGGCGTACCTCTATCGTGCCTTCCATGTCATGGAGCGCCAGGGCCGCGTCATGACCACGGCGGCAGGCGTGCCGACGGGCACGATCTACGTCGTCGTCAACATGCTCAGGAAGCTCGCCGCCGAGTACGGGCCCGCGATCATGGTCTGCGTGTTCGACGCGAAGGGGAAGACCTTTCGCGACGAGCTCTACCCGGACTACAAGGCGACCCGCTCGGCCATGCCGGACGACATGCGGGCGCAGGTGGAACCCTTGTACGCACTCATTCGTGCGATGGGCATGCCGCTGCTCGCCGTGGAGGGCGTCGAGGCGGACGACGTCATCGGTACCTTGGCCGTCGCAGCCACCAAGGCGGGACTCGACACCGTCGTGTCGACCGGCGACAAGGACATGGCCCAGCTGGTCGACGAGCACGTGACGCTGGTGAACACCATGAGCGACACCGTCATGGATATCGCTGGCGTGCAGGAGAAGTTCGGAGTGCGCCCGGATCAGATCGTCGACTACCTCGCGCTCGTCGGAGACACGTCGGACAACATTCCGGGCATCCCGAGTTGTGGGCCGAAGACCGCGGCAAAGTGGCTGGAGGCGCACGACGACATCGACACCCTCGTCGCCAACGCGGCGTCGATCAAGGGCAAGATCGGCGAGAAGCTGCGTGACAACCTCGAGCAGCTCGCGCTGTCGCGCACCCTCACGACGATCGTCACCGACGTGCCTCTGCCCGAGCCGCTGGAGAGCCTCACGCTGCGCGAGCCCGATCGCGAGGCGCTCGCGCGCCTGTACGACGAACTGGAGTTCCGCAGCTGGCGACGGGAGCTCGACGAGGGCATCCTGCCACTGACCGACGCGGCCGGGCGAGCAGCCGGCGGCAAGGCCGGTCGCGCGCCCGCGAGGGCGGACGCCGGGCAGCCCGGGGCCGCGGCACCGGCCGAAGGGGCCAACGGCGACGACGTCGAGCGACGCTACGAGATCGTGCTCGACATGGACACCCTCGAGCGCTGGGTCGCCGAGCTCGAGTCGGCCGAACTCGTCGCCTTCGACACGGAGACGACGAGCATCGACTACATGCAGGCCGAGATCGTCGGTGTGTCCTTCGCGACGGCGCCGGGGCGCGCCGCCTACGTGCCGCTCGCGCATGTTCACGACGTCGCCGTGCAGCCCCCGAACGAGTCCGTCGCGGCCGCCGACCCGGCCGACGCCTCCGACGGCGACCCGGTCGTCGCGGCATCGGACGCGGAAGCGGGCGCGGGCAACGGAACGGGCGGCAAGGCCGCCGCGAAGAAGACGGCTGCCCGGAAGAAGGCGGGGGCACCGGCCACTCCCGAGCCGATCTACGAACCGATCGAGCAGCTCGATCGCGACGTCGTGCTCGAGCGGCTTCGGCCCTGGCTCGAAGGGGAGACGCGCAACATCGTCGGGCAACACCTCAAGTACGACACCAACGTGCTCGCGCGCTACGGCATCACGCTGAACAATGTCGCGCACGACACCATGCTCGAGTCCTACGTGCTCGACAGCACCGCGAGCCGTCACAGCATGGACGCCCTCGCGCTCAGGCACCTCGGGGTACGCACCGTGAAGTTCGAGGACATCGCGGGCAAGGGCAAGAAGCAGCTGACCTTCGACAAGGTGCCGCTGGAACAGGCGGCGCACTACGCGAGCGAGGACGCCGACATCACGCTGCGGCTGCACCACGCGCTGTGGCCCAGGCTTGCCGAGACGCCGTCGCTCGTGGCGCTGTACAGCGACATGGAGATACCGCTCGTGCCGGTGCTCGCCCGCATCGAACGCACCGGTGTGAAGATCGACGCGGACATGCTCGCCCGGCAGGGCCAGAAACTCGCCGCGTCGATCGATGCGGCGCAGGCGGCCGCCTGGAAGGATGCCGGTCGCGAGTTCAACCTCGGTTCGCCGAAGCAGATCGGCGAGATCTTCTTCGACGAGAAGCAGTTCAAGGTCGTCGCCAAGACGAAGACGGGACAGCCCTCGACGGCCGAGAACGTGCTGGAGGAGCTTGCGCTGGATCACGTGCTGCCGAAGCTCATTCTCGAGCACCGGAGCCTGACCAAGCTCAAGAGCACCTACATCGACTCGCTGCCCGCCCGCATCGATGCCGACAGCGGCCGCGTCCACACGTCCTACCACCAGGCGGTCACGTCGACCGGGCGGCTCTCGAGCAGCGAGCCGAACCTGCAGAACATCCCCGTGCGAACCGAGGAGGGGCGGCGCATCCGCGAGGCCTTCGTTGCCGAGAAGGGGTATCGCCTGCTCGCGGCCGACTACTCGCAGATCGAGCTTCGCATCATGGCGCATCTGTCCGGTGATCCCGGGCTGATGCGCGCGTTCGAGGACGGACTCGACGTGCACCGGGCTACGGCGTCCGAGGTCTACGGCGTGGACATCGCCGACGTGGACGACGATCAGCGGCGGGTGGCGAAGACCACGAACTTCGGTCTGATCTACGGCATGTCGGCGTTCGGTCTCGCCAGGCAGCTGGGCATGCAGCGCGGCGAGGCGCAGGCATTCATCGACGTCTACTTCGCGCGCTACCCCGGCATCCGTCAGTACATGGACGACACGCGCGCGAGTGCCAAGGAGAGGGGCTATGTCGAGACGGTCTACGGTCGACGGCTGTACCTGCCCGACATCAACGCCCGCAACGGATCGCTTCGTCAGTACGCCGAGCGCACGGCGATCAACGCCCCGCTGCAGGGCACCGCCGCCGACGTCGTCAAGCGCGCGATGATCGGCGTCGATCGCTGGCTGCGCGAGGATGGCATCGACGCCCGGATCATCATGCAGGTGCATGACGAGCTCGTGCTGGAGGTCCGTGCCGGTGAACTCGAGGCGATCGGCGAGCAAGTCCGGACGCGGATGCGCGACGCGGCGACACTCGCCGTGCCGCTCGAGGTCGATGTCGGCATCGGCGACAGCTGGGAAGAGGCCCACTGAGCGGCATCATCGGCGCCGCGGTCGAAGGCGCACAGAGAGCTGCACAGAGAGCTGCACAGAGAGCCGCGAACGCGGCGCCGGGCCACGGAGCGAGCCGGCGGAAACCGTGGAGACAAGAAGGACGCGAGCCATCTCGCGTCGAGGCGTGACAGACTTGGCGCTGAAGGACGGACGGACGATCGCCGCTCGGTGGTCGTCGTCGGACCGTACGAGGCCGCATGATGAACCGGAAGTGGATGGCGGGTGTCGCCCTGGTCGCGGCGATCGGCGTGGTCCTGTTCGTCGGGACGCGCGACGACGGCGCGGGTGACGAGGGCGAGGCGGCGGCGAGTCGCGGCGGGGCCGGCTCCGGCAGCGGTGGGCGCGGTGGCGGCAGGCCGAGCGAGACGCTCGTCGTGACCCGCTCGGTGAGCACGGGGGTCACCGGCGATCGCCTGAGGGCGCTCGGCGACGGCGAGGCCGCCGCTTCGGTCACGGTCGTACCGGAGGGCACCGGCGTGCTGCGCGACGTCGCCGTGCGGTCCGGTCAGCGTGTGAGCGCCGGCGACGTGCTGGCCCGGCTCGACGCCGACGCCGAGGAGATCGGTCGCGACATCGCCGCGCGGGCCGTCGCCGATGCCGAGTCGACGCGCACGCGGCGCGCGACGTTGATCCGCTCCCAGGCTGGCACCCAGGCCGACCTGGAGGCGGCGGACAACGAACTGGCACGGGCGCGGCTCGCGCTCCGGGAGGCCGATCTCGCCCTCGCACGGCGCACCGTCGTCGCCCCCATCGCCGGCATCGTCGGCCTCGTCGCGGTCGAACGGGGTGACCGGGTCACCCCCGACACGGCCGTCGCGACGATCGACGACCGCAGGACCCTGCGGGTCGACTTCCGCGTGCCCGAGCGATTCGCCGGTCTGGTCGAACTCGGGCAGTCGATCCGCGCGAGCTCGTTCGCGCTGCCCGGTCTCGTGCTGGACGGCACCCTCTCCGCGATCGGAAGCCGCGTCGAGGCGGACAGCCGGACCCTGCCGGTGCAGGCCGTGTTCGACAATGCCGACGATCGGCTGCGGCCCGGCATGTCCTTTTCGCTCGAGCTCGGCTTCGAGGGCGACACGTTGCCCGCGGTGGATCCGCTCGCGGTGCGCTGGGATTCCGAAGGCTCGCACGTCTGGCGCATCGTCGAGGGCACCGCCAGGCGCACCCCCGCCCGCATCGTGCGTCGGGATGCCGATGTCGTGCTCGTCGACGCCGACCTCGCCGAGGGCGATCAGGTCGTGGTCGAGGGACTGCTGGCGATCCGTGAGGGGGCAGCCGTCAGGATCGAGGGCGCGCCGCGTGGCGGTGCTGGCCCGGCCGGCCCGCCGCGAAGCGATGCCGGGACGGGGGATGCCGGGACGGGGGATGCCGGGACGGGGGATGCCGGGACGGGGGATGCCGGGACGGGGGATGCGCGTGGAGGCGGCACGTGAGCCCCGTGGTCGAGGGCGGGGTATCGGCGCTGTTCGTGCGCCGGCCGGTCCTCGCGATCGTGCTGAGTCTGCTCATCGTCGTGGCGGGTGTCGCGGCGATCCTCGGGGCCGAGGTGCGCGAACTGCCTTCGGTCGACAGTCCCGTCGTCACCGTGACGACGGGCTACGACGGGGCCGCCTCCGAGACCGTCGATCGCGAGATCACCGCCATCATCGAGCGCGCCGCCGGCCGCGTCCCGGGGGTCGCCTCGATCTCCTCTTCGTCCTCCTTCGGTCGCAGTCGGGTCACGGTCGAATACGCGGCCTCCAGCGACATCGACGTCGCGGCGAGCGATACGCGCGACGCCATCGCGCGCGTCGCCCGGGAACTGCCCGACGCGGCCGACGATCCGAGCATCGTCAAGGCAGACGGCGACGCCGATGCGGTCATGCGCATCGCGGTCACTTCGGACACGCTGTCGGCCGAGGCGCTGACGATCATCGTCGAGAACGAAGTGATCGATCGACTGACCGCCGTCGCCGGGGTGGCGGACGTGCAGGTCTACGGGGACCGGCCGCAGGTGTTCCGCATCGACGTCGATCAGGCGCGTCTGGCGAGCCGCGGGCTGACCATCGCCGATCTGTCGCGTGCGCTGGCGTCGGTCGCGTTCGACACGCCGGCCGGCTCCCTCGCGAGCGCGACCCAGGACATCTCCGTGCGCGCCACGGCGGACGTGAACACCGAAGCGGCATTCGAGGCGCTCGTGGTCGCGGGCAACACCCGCGTCCGCGACGTCGCGCAGGTGACGCTCGGCGCCGACGTCGGGGCGAGTTCGCTGCGGGCTAACGGGCGAACCGGCATCGGCGTCGGCATCGTGAGACAGGCGGGCTCGAGCACGCTCGCGATCTCACGGACGGTTCGGGCCACCGTCGACGAACTCGCCGAGAGTCTGCCGGCCGACATCACCATCCGCGTCACCAGCGACGACGCGACGTTCATCAGCGGTTCGATCCGCGAGGTGCTGAAGTCGCTCGCGCTCGCCATCGCGATCGTGATCGGTGTGATCTATCTGTTTCTCGGCAGCGTGCGCGCGACGCTGATTCCCGCCGTCACGCTGCCGGTCGCGCTGATCGGTACCGTGGCGGGCATCTGGGCCGCGGGCTTCTCGATCAACATCCTGACCCTGCTGGCGCTCGTGCTCGCGACCGGTCTGGTCGTCGACGACGCGATCGTGGTGCTCGAGAACATCGTGCGCCGCCGTCGCGACGGGCTCGGTGCGCGGGCGGCTGCGGTCCTCGGCACACGCGAGGTGTTCTTCGCGGTGATCACGACGACCGCGACGCTCGCCGCCGTCTTCGTGCCGCTGTCCTTCCTGCCGGGCAAGGCCGGCGGCCTGTTCCGCGAGTTCGGTTTCGTCCTCGCCATCGCGGTCGTGCTGTCCTCGATCGTGTCCCTCTCGTTGTGCCCGATGCTCGCCTCGCGTCTGCTCGACGATGCACCGTCGGACAAGGGCGAGGAGACGCGCGCGACCCGTCGCGGGGCGATCGCGGGGATCGGGGACAGGCTTGTCGCCTTGTACGCACGCATCCTTCGCTTCTGCCTTGCCGCACCGGTGGCCGTGCTGGTCGCGTGCGCGGGGTTCGCGGCGCTCGCCTGGGTCGCCTTCGGTCAGCTTCAGGAGGAGCTTCTGCCGCGCGAGGACCGAGCGGTTGTGTTGATGAGAGTCAGCGCCCCGCAGGGGGCGAGCCTCGACTACACCGCGTCCCAGATCCGAAAGATCGAGGCGCTGGCGGAACCGCTGGTCGCGAGCGGTGAGGTGCAGAACGTGTTCTCGATCGCCGGTCGCCGTTCGAGCAGCGATGGCTTCGTCGTCATGACCCTCGCGCCCTGGGGCGAGCGCGCGCGCAGCCAGGACACGATCGTGTCGGCGCTCGACCGCGGGCTCGGCGGCATCCCGGGCGTGCGCGCCTTCGCGATCCAGCCCAACAGCCTCGGCATTCGCGGTGCGGGTTCCGGCCTCAGCGTCGCGCTCGTCGGGGATGACTACGCGTCGCTCGCCGAGGCCGCGACGGCGCTCGGCGATGCGCTCGAGGACGAACCCGGCTTCTCGCGCCTGCGGCTGTCCTACGAGACCGATCAGCCACAGCTGACGATCGCGATCGACCGCGAACGGGCGACCGATCTCGGCATCGCGCTCGACGGTCTCGGCGAGGCGATGCAGGCGGTGCTCGACGGGCGAGAGATCGGCGAGGTGTTCATCGGAGATCGGGCGGTGGCGGTCAAGCTCGTCAGCACGAACCGGCCCGTCGACGACCCGACCGATCTGGCGAACGTGTTCGTTCGCACCGGCGACGGACGCTTCGTGCCGATGTCCTCGATCGCGACCCTGACCGAGATCGCGGTCGCGCCGAGTCTCGGGCGCGAACAGCGTCGACGTGCGATCACCGTCTCGGCAAGCCTCGGCGACGACATCGCGTTGCGCGCCGCGATGGAACGTGCGGCGGCGATCGCCGAGCCGCTGTTGCCCCCGGGTGCCCGTCTCGTGCCGCTCGCCGAGGCGGCGACGCTCGACGAGACCTCGAGCGGTCTGGCGCTGACCTTCGGCTTCGCCGTCATCGTCGTCTTCCTCGTGCTCGCGGCGCAGTTCGAGAGCTTCACCAGCAGCCTGATCATCATCGTGACCGTCCCGTTCGGGGTCGCGAGTGCCGTGTTCGCGTTGACGCTCACCGGCACGACGCTGAACGTCTACAGCCAGATCGGACTCGTGCTGCTCGTCGGCATCATGGCCAAGAACGGCATCCTGGTCGTGGAGTTCGCCAACCAGCTCCGGGACCGGGGGCTCGGCGTCAGGGAGGCGGCGGAAGCGGCGGCCCTGCGTCGGCTCCGGCCGGTGACGATGACGATGGTCTCGACCGTGCTCGGGGGCGTGCCGCTCGTGCTAGCCTCCGGGGCGGGTGCCGAGGCGCGCATCGCGCTCGGCTGGGTCATCGTCGGCGGGCTCGGCATCGCGACGGTCTTCACCCTGTTCCTGACGCCGGTGGCCTTCCGCCTGCTCGCCGGGCTGTCCGCACCGCGAGCTGCCGAGACGGCGCGTCTCGGGCGGGAACTCGCGAACGTCCGCTGACTCGGACACCCGGCGCCGCGACGGCGTCGAGCATTCACCCCGAAGAGCACTTCACGCCATGACGACCGACACCCCATCCCGCGAGACCGCCTCTTCCGCCGACGTCGATATCGACAAGCGCGTCTACGACCTCTACGACGAGTACTGCCACGGTCACATCGACCGTCGCGAGTTCATGCGCCGTTGCGGGGCGATCACCGTCATGGGTGTCTCCGGACTGGTGATGGCGCAGGCACTGCTGCCCCGTTACGCACAGGCGCAGACCGTCTCCTTCACCGACGAGCGCATCACGCCGACCTACGTCGAGTACCCCTCCCCCGACGGCACGTCGGGAGAGATGCGTGGCTACCTGGTCAAGCCGGCGGGCGAGGGCATCTTCCCCGCCGTGCTCGTCATTCACGAGAACCGCGGGCTGAACCCCTACGTGGAGGATGTCGCCCGACGTCTCGCGATCGCCGGCTTCGTCGCGCTCGCCCCGGACGGTCTCTACCCGGTCGGCGGCTATCCCGGCAACGACGATGACGGTCGCGAGCTGCAGAAGGGGCTTGACCAGGCGAAGCTCAAGCAAGACATGCTCGCCAGCGCCCGCTTCGTCAAGGATCACGCGAGTTCGAGCGGCAAGCTCGGCGCGGTCGGCTTCTGCTGGGGCGGTGGCACCGTGAACTGGCTGGCCGTCGAGATGGGCGAGGACTTCTCGGCCGGTGTGCCGTTCTACGGCGCGGCGCCGGCGAGCGAGGATGTCGCCCGCATCAGCGCCCCCCTCATGATCCAGTCGGCGGAGGACGACGAGCGCATCAACGCGATGTGGCCGGAGTTCGAGGCGGCCCTGATCGAGCACGACGTGCCGTTCGAGCATCACGTCTACGAAGGCACGATGCACGGCTTCCACAACAATTCGACACCGCGCTTCGCCGAGGCGGCCGCCAAGCTCGCCGAGGAGCGCACGATCGCCTTCTTCCGCGAGCAACTAGGCTGACCGCAAGGGTCGTCGCGGGCGGCGTGAGAGGACCGCCGCCCCGACGATCTGCTAGCGTAGGCGGCCCGATCGACCAGGACCGTTTCGATGAGCGCGAACCCGATGAAGCTCCATCAGGCAGGACCGTCGCCGTTCGCGCGCAAGGTGCGCGTCGTCGCGCACGAGCTCGGGCTGGCCGACCGCATCGAGCTGGTCGAGGTGCTCGTCGCACCGGGGAAGCCGAACCCCGAGTACGTCGCCGGCGTGAATCCGCTCAGGAAGGTGCCCGCGCTGACGCTCGAGGACGGGCGCACGCTCGTCGACTCGACGCTGATCTGTCTCTACCTCGACGAACAGGCGTCCGGCGGCTCCCTGGTCGGTCACGGTGATGCGCGCTGGCAGACGCTGAACGCGCACGCGGTGGCCAACGGCATGACGGAGGCGGCGGTCGCGATCCGCTACGAGACCTTCGTCCGCCCCGAGGACAAGCGCTGGGACGGCTGGACGGCCGATCTGCTCGACAAGATCGAGGGCGGGCTCGGCTGGTTCGAGGCGCGGGCCGGGGCCGAGGGCAAGCCGCCGGTCGACCTCGGCACCATCGCGCTCGGCTGCCTGCTCGGCTACCTCGACTTCCGCCAGCCCGACAACGCCTGGCGCGAGCGCTTCCCGCGTCTCGCCGCCGACCACGAGACGCTGGCCGCGCGCGAGTCGTTCCGGAGCACGTCGCCCGACCGCTGAACATGCCACCCTCACCGCCGCACCTACCGTTCACGCGTCTGGTCGGGTCGCTGCCGCCGACGGTGCCCTTCGTCGGTCCCGAAACGCTGGAGCGTGCGCGCGGCGCGCCCTTCGTGGCGCGCATCGGCGCGAACGAGAGCGCGATCGGTCCGTCTCCCCGAGCGACGGCGGCGATGGTCGCGGCGCTCGATGCCCGCGAGCCGCGGCTCTACGGGGACCCCGAGAATCACGCCTTGCGCACGGCGCTCGCGGCACGCCATGGCGTCGCCGCCGACGAGATCGTCGTCGACGCCGGCATCGACACCTTGCTCGGGCTGAGCGTCCGCCTCTTCATGGAAGCGGAAGACACGGCGATCGGTTCGCTCGGCGCCTACCCCACCTTCGCGTATCACGTGGCGGGGTTCGGCGGCCGACTGGAAGCCGTGCCGTATCGCGCCTTGCACGAGGATCCCGACGCGCTGCTCGCGGCCTCCCACGAGCACGCCGCGCGTCTCGTCTACCTCGCCAACCCGGACAATCCGATGGGCACGCGTGTCGATCGCGAGGCGGTGGCGAACCTGATCGATTCGCTGCCGGGGCGTTGTCTCCTGCTGCTCGACGAGGCCTACGCCGAGTACACCGACGAGACGCTCGACCCGGTCAATCCGCCGATCGACACCGCCGATCCGCGCGTGATCCGCTTCCGCACCTTCTCGAAGGCCTGGGGCATGGCCGGCATGCGCATCGGCTACGCGATCGGCCACCGGGACGTGATCGCGGGCTTCGAGCGCATCCGCAACCACTTCGGCGTCAATCGCCTCGCGCAGATCGGAGCGCTCGCCTCGCTCGGGGACGAGGGCCACCTGACGCGAGTGCGCGCGTCCGTCGGCGCGGGGCGCGCGAGCATCGAGGCGCTGGCCGATGAGCACGGCGTGTCGTGGGTGCCGTCGTCGACGAACTTCGTGGCGCTCGACTTCGGCGACGCGGAACGCGCGTCGGCGGTCATGGCGGCGCTGCTGTCGGCGGGCGTCTTCCTGCGCAAGCCCGGCGTGCCACCGCTCGATCGTCACGTGCGCATCGGCGTCGGCGACGAACGCGAGTTGGCCGCGCTCGCCGCAGGGTTCGGTAGGATCAGCGTGCCGACGAGGCGCCGCGACGGGCGACCTCCGGCCAAGAGGGACGGACGATGAGCTACATCGATTGCATGATCGCCGCGGTGCCGACGGCGAACCGCACGCGGTACCTCGAGCACGCGACGAAGGCCGTCGCCGTGTTCAAGCGTCATGGCGCGGAGCGGCTGGTGGAGAACTGGGGCGACGACGTGCCGCCCGGGACGCTGACGTCGCTGCCGATGGCGGTCCAGTGTCGCGACGACGAGACCGTCGTGCTCTCCTGGATCGTCTGGCCGGACAAGGCGACGCGCGACGCCGGCATGGCGGGCGTGATGAGCGATCCGGACATGCTCGAAAACGCGATGCCGTTCGATGGCAAGCGCCTGATCCACGGCGGGTTCGAGACCATTCTCGACGCCTGAGCGCTCGCGGCGATCGCGCGCGGCGTTTACGATGGTGCCGCGAGCCCGCTCGACGGATACCGCGCTGACACCCTGCGGGTTCGACGCCGAGGCCCTCGTGCCCCAGCAGGTCCTTCCCCGAGGCCACGCGAACCCGCACCGATGTTCGACACGATCGACCTGCGCGACGTCTTCTACCTGCTGTTCGGGCTGGCCTTCCTGGGCCTGACCCTCGCCCCGGCGTTCGCGCACACCCGCTGGTTCAACCCGCCGGCGCTGTACATCGCGATCGGGGCCGTGGCGGCGCTGTTCGGCCTGCCGCTGATCACGCCACTCGACGACGGCATCGGTACGGTGGTCATCGAGCACGCCGCCGAGCTCATCGTCATCATCTCGCTCGCGGGTGCCGGGCTCGCGATCGACACGCCGGCGAGCTGGCGGAGCTGGCAGCCGACGTGGCGCCTGCTGCTGATCGTCATGCCGGTGAGCATCGCGAGTGTCGTCTGGCTCGGTCAGGAACTGCTCGGACTGGGTCTGGCCGGCGCCATGCTGCTCGGCGCGAGTCTCGCCCCGACCGATCCGGTGCTCGCCCGCTCGGTGCAGGTCGGACCGCCCGGCAAGGACGAGACGCCGGTCAAGATCGCGCTGACGGGCGAGGCGGGGCTTAACGACGGGCTCGCCTTCCCGTTCATCTGGCTCGCGATCACCTTCGCCTCCGAGGGCGTGACGCAATTCTGGTCGAGCTTTCCGGACTGGTTCTGGGGCTGGCTCGGCTACGACTTCCTGTATCGCGTGGGGGCCGGCGTGGTGGTCGGCGTGGTGTCCGGCCGCCTGCTGACGAAGGTCGTGTTCGGGCGTCTGGGGGACGCCACGCACGGGGCCGTCAATCCGACGCTCAATTTCCTCGCCTGGACGCTGATCGCCTATGGCGTGGCCGAGGCGATCGACGGCTACGGCTTTCTCGCCGTGTTCCTGTCGGCGCGCACGGGGCGCCGCATCGCGCCCGACACCGACGCCGAGTACGGGCGCGAGGTGCACCACTCCGGGGATCAACTCGAGGCGATCCTGCTGGTGGTGCTGCTGCTCTGGCTCGGCACCTTCATCGGCCACGGGCTGTGGCGGGCATGGACCTGGCAGGATCTCGCCCTCGCGCTCGCACTCATCGTCGTCATCCGCCCGGCGATCGCGTTCGTCGCGCTCGTCGGGGTCGACTGCGAGTGGCGGGATCGGGTCCGGATCGCGGTATTCGGGGTCCGCGGCATGGGCTCGATCTTCTACATCGCCTATGCGCAGAACCACGCCGACTTCGGCGACATCGACGCGGTCTGGCGGGTCGCGGCGCTCGCCGTCCTGATCTCGGTCGTGCTGCATGGGTTCGGCGCGCGCATCGCGATTCCCGAGGATCCGGAGGACGCCCCGTGAGATCCTGCCCGATGGCGGGCAGGAATCGGCGGCAGGGGCGGACGAGCGGCTATCATCGGCACTTGCGCGGGGTGAACGTACCGATCGGGATGTGACGCCCGTCCCGTTTCCCCCGGATAGTGTGCGCGTTGCAGCGGCTCGCGTTCAGCAGAACCGGCAGCCGCCGCCACCCTCTGCATCCCCACGTTGCCGCCCACTCCCCTCCGACCGAGCCTTCCTCCATGCCCGTCCGCCTGATCGTCCTCGCCGCCGGCAAGGGCACCCGCATGAAGTCGGCGCTGCCCAAGGTGCTGCATCGGCTCGCCGGCAAGCCGCTGCTCGCTCATGTGCTGGACACGGGCGCGACACTCGCGCCCGCGAGCATGACCGTGGTCATCGGTCATCAGGCCGAGCAGGTGCAGGCGACTATCGGGCATGCCGTCCGCTGGGCGATGCAGACCGAGCAGCTCGGCACCGGACACGCCGTGGGGCAGGGGCTCGAGGGCATCGATGACGACGATACGGTGCTGATCACCTACGGCGACGTGCCGCTCACGCGGGCGAGCACCTACCAGGCCCTGCTGGATGTGTGCACCGCGGACACGCTTGGCCTGCTGACCCTGATGATGGACGATCCGAGTGGCTACGGACGGATTCTCCGGGACGGCGGCGCGGTGGTCGGTGTCGTCGAACAGAAGGACGCGAGCGACCAGCAGCTCGGCATCCACGAGGTCAATGCGGGCGTGGTCAGCGTGCGCGGCGGCACCCTGCGGGCGCTGATCGGCGAGATCGGCAACGACAACGCCCAGGGCGAGTACTACCTGACCGACATCTTCGCCCTCGCCGTGCGTCGCGGGCTGTCGATCACCGCCGTGCATCCCGATGACGCCTGGGAGGTCGATGGCGTCAACAGCCGTGCTCAGCTCGCTCGTCTGGAGCGGCTGCATCAGGCGAACGTCGCCGAGGCGCTGATGACGCGGGGCGTCACGCTCGCCGACCCGGCGCGCCTCGACGTGCGTGGCGTGCTCGACACCGGCACCGACTGCGAGATCGACGTGAACTGCGTGTTCGTCGGGCACTGCACGATCGGCTCGAACGTGGCCATCGGCCCCAACTGCACGATCACCGACAGCACCATCGCGGACGGTGCGACCGTGCACGCGAACTCCGTGCTCGAGGGCGCCGCGGTCGGCGAACGCGCGAGCGTCGGCCCGTTCGCCCGGCTTCGACCCGGCACGCGCCTCGGTGCGGAGACTCGCGTCGGGAACTTCGTCGAGGTGAAGAACGCGAGTCTGGGGACCGGCAGCAAGGCCAATCATCTGAGCTACGTCGGCGACGCCGACGTCGGTGAGCGGGCCAACATCGGCGCCGGCACCATCACCTGCAACTACGACGGCGCCAACAAGCATCTGACCCGCATCGGAGACGGTGCCTTCATCGGCTCGAACACGGCGCTCGTCGCGCCGGTCGCGGTCGGGGACGGCGCGACGATCGGTGCCGGCTCGACCATCGGGCGCGACGTGCCGCCCGACACGCTCGCCCTGACCCGGCCCGAGCAGCGTCACGTCGATGGCTGGCAACGTCCCGTCAAGAAGCCTCGGCCCTGATCCGCCGCGCACGACTCCCCTTGCCGTTCGACCACTGAAGAGAGCCAGACACATGTGCGGAATCGTGGGCGCGGTCGCCCAGCGCGACATCGCGGACATCCTGCTGACGGGACTGCAGAGCCTCGAGTACCGGGGCTACGACTCCGCGGGCGTCGCCACCACGACGCCCGACGGCACGATGCACCGCATCCGGCGCGTCGGCAAGGTCAAGACCCTGGCCGATGCGGTCGCCGATAGCGGCCTGCCGGGTGGGGTGGGCATCGCGCACACGCGCTGGGCCACGCACGGCGAGCCGAACGAGCGGAACGCGCACCCGCACGTGTCCGCCGAGCGCATCGCGGTCGTGCACAACGGCATCATCGAGAACCATGCCGAGCTCCGGCCCGAACTGGTCGCGCTCGGCTACGTGTTCGAGTCGGACACCGACACCGAGGTCATCGCCCACCTCGTGGATCACGAGCTGAAGGCGGCGTCGTCCCTGTTCGAGGCGGTCCAGGCGGTCTCGCGTCGTCTGGTCGGCGCCTACGGCATGGTGATCATGGATCGCGAGCAGCCCGACCGCCTCGTCGGCGCGCGTTCTGGCAGCCCCTTCGTCATCGGCTACGGCATCGGCGAGCACTTCATCGCGTCCGATCAGCTGGCCCTCCTGCCCGTCACGCGGCGCTTCGCGATGCTCGAGGAAGGCGACGTCGCCGAGATCACCCGCCACGCGGTGACGATCGTCGACGCCGACGGCCAGCCGGTCGAGCGCGCGATCGAGGAGTCGACCCTGTCGCACGACGCGAGCGACAAGGGCAACTACCGCCACTACATGCAGAAGGAGATCCACGAACAGCCGGTCGCGATCCAGCGCACGCTCGAGGGCCGTCTCTCGCGCGAGGGCGCGCCGGGCCGGGTACTGGACAACGCCTTCGGCGAGAACGCCACGGAGTTGCTCTCGCGCGTGGAGCACCTGCAGATCATCGCCTGCGGGACGAGCTACCACGCGGGCATGACGGCGCGGTACTGGTTCGAGGACTTCGGGGGCGTCTCCTGCAACGTCGAGATCGCCTCGGAATACCGCTACCGCCAGTCCTTCGTGCGGCCGAACAGCCTGCTGGTGACCATCTCGCAGTCGGGCGAGACGGCCGACACGCTCGCGGCGCTGCGCCTCGCGAAGGAACAGGGGTACATGAGCAGTCTGACCCTCTGCAACGTGCCCGGCTCCTCGCTGACGCGCGAGTCGGACATGACCTACCTCATGAAGGCCGGTGCCGAGATCGGCGTCGCCTCCACGAAGGCGTTCACGGTGCAGCTGACCGGTCTCCTGATGCTCGCCGCCGCCGTCGGTCGGCACAAGGGCCTGCCCGCCGACCGCGAGGGCGAGATCGTCGCGGCGCTGCTGAGCCTGCCGGCCAAGCTCGAACAGGTGCTCGGCATGGAAGAGTCGATCCAGGTGCTCGCCGAGGACTTCGCCGACAAGCAGCACAGCCTCTTCCTCGGTCGCGGAGACCAGTACCCGATCGCGATGGAGGGGGCGCTGAAGCTCAAGGAGATCTCCTACATCCACGCCGAGGCGTATGCCGCGGGCGAGCTCAAGCACGGCCCGCTCGCGCTGATCGATGCGGACATGCCGGTCATCGTCGTCGCCCCGAACAACGAACTGGTCGAGAAGCTCAAGTCCAACGTCGAGGAAGTGCGCGCTCGGGGTGGACTCATGTACGTCTTCGCCGATCCCGAGGCGCGCTTCACGAGCGACGACACGATGACCGTGCTCGAGGTGCCGCACTGCGATCCCCTGATCGCACCGCTGGTGTACACCGTCCCGCTGCAGCTGCTGAGCTATCACGTGGCACTGATCAAGGGCACGGACGTCGATCAGCCGCGCAATCTCGCCAAGTCGGTCACGGTCGAGTAGTCCCCTGCCGATCCGGCACCCGGCACCCGGCGCCCGTGTAGATTGCGGGCCGCGCGCCGGGGTTCCTTGCCTTCGCTTCCGGCGAGCGCGTAGCGTTCGACGATCGAAGCAATGTCCGCCGGCTGCATGCCCTCTCAGGCCAGATCCCACGCTCTCGCGACCGCGCTCGGCATCACCGGTCAGATGGTGGCCTGGCGCGATCCCGATACCGGGTCGCTTGTCCTCGAGGGTGCGGTCGAGGCGCTGACGGGGCGTTCGTCCGGCGCCTTCCCCGGACTCGATCAGTTGCTGGCCGTGGTGCACCCCGAGGACCGGGCGGTGCTGGCCCGGCGCTGCGCGCCGAGCGCCACCCGGCCGGGCGTGCACGTCGTGCGCTTCCGCTTCGTGCGACCCGACGGTCACACGGTCGCCTGCGAGGCGAGCGTGACGCGCCACACCGACCCGGAGAGCGGTGAGGACGCGGGGCACGTGCTCATCGTGCGTGCGCTGCCCCGAACCGGCCCCGACGACGGTCCGCAGCGACTGGCCGGTCTGATCGAGTACCTCCCCGACTACATCTCGATCCACTCGACCGACGGTCACTGCCTGGCGATGAACGCGGCCGGACGGCGCCTCCTCGGCATCGCGCGCGACGAGGACGTGCGACGCCTCGGCTTCGTCGACATCGTCGCCGACAGCATCTCGGCGCCCGCGCACCTGCTGCTGCCGGTCGTCCTGTCGCACGGCTCGCACTCGACCGATGTCGCGATGATCCACCGACGACGCGCCGCACGCGTGCCCGCCGCCTGGTCGGCCTCCGTGGTCGCCGGCGAGCACACCGGCGAGCGCTACGTGGTCTGCATCGCCCGCGACGTCTCCGAGCAGCTGGAGATCGAGTGGGAGCTTCGCCAGAATCAGCGCCGACTCACCCACGCGCTCGATGTCAGCCGGCTCGGCGAGTGGACGATGGACATTCACGCCCGGTCGAGCTCGCCCTCGCGCCGGCTGCTGGAGATCTTCGGCCACGAGAGCGAATCGAGCGAGCGCTGGAGCTACGCGGTCTTTCTCGAGCATATCCATTCCGACGATCGCGAGCGGGTCGAGCGCGCCTTCACGCGCGCGGTGGAGACGGGCCACGATCTCGACTTCGAGGCGCGCATCGTGCGCGGCGACGGCGAACTCCGCTGGGTCTCGGCGCGGGGTGGGGTCAATCGCGGGCTGGGCGGGGACGGCGAGCACATCGGCGGCGTCATCCAGGACATTACCGCGCGCAAGTACACCGAGCAGCGCGATCGCTTTCTCGCCGATGTCAGCGTGCCGCTGAACTCCCTGCTGGACGCACGCCGCACGCTCGACGAGGTGGTGCGCTTCGCGGTACCGTTTCTCGCCAATCACTGCTCGGTCGATCTCGTGCTGCCGAACGGCGCGCTGGATCGCGTGGCCGCCACGCATTCCCTGCTCGCCACCGGTGCGGTCGGCAACCCGGACGCGAACGCGCCCGCGGCGTTGCCCACGCTGCTCTCGCGGCTGCTCGAACAGCGACAGTCCGTCATCCTCGACGTCGATGCGCCGGGTCAGCTCGACACCATCGCGCGCACGCGCTCGGAGCGGCTCTCCCTGCGTGCGCTCGGTGTCGGCAGCTATCTCGGCCTGCCGCTTGTGCTGCGCGGCCGCTGCCTCGGCGTGCTGCACTGCTTTCGCAGCGACAGCGGCACGCGTTACACCGCCAAGGACCGGCAGGTGGGTCAGGAGCTCGCCACGCGCACGGCGGGCGCGCTCGAGAACGCGCGCCTCTATCACGCGCTCCGCGACAGCGATCATCGCAAGGACGAGTTTCTCGCCATGCTGTCGCACGAACTCAGGAACCCGCTGGAGTCGCTGAGCGTCGGTGTGTCGCTGCTCGAGACCTCGACGGACGAACCGCAGCTCGACTGGGCGCGCGCGATGATGCGCAGCCAGGTCGGACGGCTGTCCGACATTCTCGAGGACCTGCTCGACGTGTCCCGCTACACCTTCAACAAGGTCGTGCTGGAGCGCGAACCCTGCGAACTCGGGCCCTTGCTGGAACAGGCGGTGTCGGAGATCCGGGATCGTGCCGAGGGGCTCGGCTACCGCGTCGTGCTCGACCCGGGTTCGGCGTCCCTGCACGTCGACGTCGACGTGACCCGCTTCGGACAGGTCATCAGCAACCTGCTCACCAACGCGATCAAGTATGGGGGCGAGCGCGGCGAGATCCGCGTGTCGGCGCGGACCGACGACGAGGACCGGGTGGTGGTGACCGTGTCGGACGAGGGTGTCGGACTCGAGGTGCAAGAGCTGGCCGGCGTGTTCGAACTCTTCGCCCAGGTGGACACCACGATCGACCGCAGCCTCGGTGGCCTCGGCATGGGCTTGACACTGGTGCGCCGGATCATCGAGATGCACGACGGCAGCGTCCGGGCCGAGAGCGACGGTCCCGGTCGGGGCACGCGCTTCGTCGTGTGCTTGCCACGGGTCGACGACGTCCCGGGGAGCACGGCGAGTCCGGCAAGCGCGGGGAGCGCGGAGAGCAGCGTGACAACGGCGTTCGAGCCGCACGACGAGTCGGAGCCGACGAACGCGGCCGCGATCGTCTCGGCGGGCGTCGCGAGCGCGAGTGCGTCGTCGGAAACCCTCGACGACGAGGCGGCCGACGCCGGTGTCCGTCGTCTGATGCTCGTCGACGACAACGTCGAGACGGTGTCGGCCTTGCAGAAGCTGTTCTCCCTGAAGGGCTACGAGGTCCGGACGGCGCACGACGGTCTCGACGCCCTGAGCCTGGCCGAGCAGTTCTCGCCGCACGCGGCCGTGCTCGATATCGGCCTGCCCGGGGCGAGTGGCTACGAGGTGGCGAGTCGTCTGCGCGAGCGCTACATGAGCCGACCGCTGCTGCTCGTCGCGCTGTCCGGCTACGGGCAGCAGCAGGACCGGGACCGGGCCCGGGAAGCGGGGTTCGACCATCACTTGCTCAAGCCCGCGAACTTCCGGGTAATCGCCGCCCTGCTGGAAGACGCGTGACGCGAACGGAAAGCGCCGCGCGGTGAGCGGTGTGTCGGACAACCTCCGCGCCGGCCTCTGCATGATGGTGGCGATGGGGAGCTTCGCCTTCAACGACGCCCTCGTGAAGACGCTCGGCGGCGTCTTCGGTGCCGGTCAGGTGCTGGCGGTCCGAGGCTCCCTTGCCGGTGTGCTTATCCTCGTGCTGCTCTGGCAGCGCGGCCTGCTCCGACGCTGGCCCGAGGCGCTCGTGCCGATCGTGCTGCTGCGCGCGGCGTTCGAGCTGGCGGGCACGCTCGCTTTTCTCGCCGCCCTCGTGCGCCTGCCGTTCGCGACGATCTCGGCCATTCTCCAGGCCTTGCCGCTGGCGGTGACGCTCGGCGCGGCGCTCGTGTTCCGGGAACGCGTCGGCTGGCGTCGCTGGCTCGCGATCCTCGTGGGCTTCGGCGGCGTCATGCTGGTCATCCGCCCCGGCGCGGAGGCCTTCGACACCGCCTCGCTGTGGATGCTGCTCTGCGTGGCCTGCGCGGCGGGGCGCGACCTGTCGACCCGCGCCATGCCGCCGCCCCTGCCCTCCCTCCTGGTGTCGGCGACGACGATCGTGTTCGGGGCGATCGGCGGCTTCGGGCTCTGCCTGGTGCAGGGCGAGTGGGTGGCCTTGACGGGGACGGCGTGGCGCACGCTCGCACTCGCCGCCCTCTTCCTGCTCCTCGCCCACCAGTTCATCGTGCTCGCGATGCGACGTGGCGACGTCGCCGTCGTGGTCCCCTTCCGCTACACCAACCTGCTGTGGGCGATCGCGCTCGGCCTGTGGCTGTTCGACGAGCGTCCGGATCGCTGGACGCTGCTCGGCGCGGCCGTGATCGTCTCGACCGGACTGTTCACCCTGTACCGGGAAACGCGCCGCGGCGCGTCGTCATCGCCGGTCCTGTCCAGACGCTGACGCCTGTCGGTTCAGCGCGTGTCGGATGTCGAATCCGGGTCGCCACGGGGATCGTCGAGCGCCTGCGTGCCGAGGGTCTCCTCTTCGTCCTCCATCGCCTCGAGCTGCGCCTCGTCGGCCGCCACGAGCGCCATCTCGGTGGCCACGATGCCGGTGCGCGAGCTGATCGGCAGGTATGGCGCCGGTTCGTCCGCGACGATGTGCGCTCGCTGTGTCATGCGGTAGAGCCCGTAGAGGCAGATCATGCTGAGGAGGATCACCATGGACAGGAAGAACCACTCGACGCCGTAGTTCGACATGGCCCAGCCGACGAGGATGGGCCCGGTCATCGCGCCGCAGCCGTTGATGAACAGCAGTCCGCCGGAGGCGGCCGCCATCTGTTCCACCTCCAGGTAGTCGTTGGCGTAGGCGACGAGCAGGGAGTAGAGCGGGCTCGCGATGCCGCCGAGAAGGAAGGCGCAACCGAGGAGGATGGGGAAGCTCGCGCCCGCGATGACGGCCAGGACACCACCCAGCGCGCCGACGCCGGTCGTCCCGATGATCAGCACGCGACGGTCGACGCGATCGGAGAGCCAGCCGATCGGGACCTGGAAGACGACGCCACCGAGGAAAATCGCGGTGATGAACAGCGAGGTGTTGGCCACGGACAGCCCGCGCTCGGTCGCGTAGACCGAGGCCATGGCGTAGAGCGCGGAGAACACGCCGCCGAGCAGCAGCATCCCGACGCTCGCGAGCGGGGAGGTCCTTATCAGGGTGGCGAGCGGCATCGCCCGTGCGCTCTGGTGGCGCGGCGCCGGGCTCGAGGAGAGCAGCATGGGGGCGAAGGAGATCGACACGAGCACCGTGATCAGCACGAACAGCCCGTAGCCCGCCGGGTCGGCCACGTTCAGCAGCAGTTGCCCGAGCACCATGCCGCTCATCTGCACGATCATGTACAGCGAGAGCGCCTGGCCGCGGGTCTCGTTGTTCGAGGAGTGGTTCAGCCAGCTCTCCGCGACCACGTAGATGCCCGAGAAGCAGAAGCCGACGACCAGCCGAAGCAGGGTCCAGGCGAGCGGGTCGACGACCGCCCCGTAGAGGATGAAGGCGGCCGAGACGAAGGAGCCGAGTGCGGCGAACACGCGTACATGGCCCACGCGCTGCAGCATCCAGGGCGCCGCGCGCGAACCGAGCAGGAAGCCCACGAAGTAGGCGGACATGATGTACCCCATCGTGCCCGCGTCGATTTTCTCGAGCGAGCCGCGCACGCCGAGGAGGGTGCCCTGGAGCCCGTTGCCGAGCATCAGCAGCAACATGCCGAGCAGGAGGGCCCAGGACTGTTTGAGTACGGCGATCACGGGTCCGGTCTCTCCGGGCAGGGCAGTGGCCGGCTGGCGGCGGCGTGTCGGTAGCGGACTTGCGGCAGTGAACTTGCGGCAGTGGACTTGCAACAGTGGACTGGTGCGGCGGACTCGCGACAGTGGACTGCGGCGGCGGACTGGGGCGGCGGACCGGTCGTAGGCCGGTTTATACCGGAGGTTCGACCGCCACGTGTCTGGCGGAACGCCGGGCGACCCGGCCGTGTCGCGCAGGGAACAGCGTCAGGCGGGCCACGACCGGTGACGTCGTCGCCAGGGAGCCGTTCGGCGAGGCCCGTCCACCGGCTGCCCGGTTGCATGCCGCGTGCCGGCGAGGCGGGCCAAAGACGCTGGCCAGCCGTGAGGCGAGGTGCTAGCGTGTCTCGTGTGGGCAGTGCGCCCGCCACGCGCCCGGAGAGCAGGCGGCTGTAGCTCAATGGTAGAGCTTCTGGTTCCCAACCAGATGACGAGGGTTCGATTCCCTTCAGCCGCTCCAGTGGCCCCGAAGGCCCGGCGAGACGATGACGTCCCGCTCTGCTCCGCTCGACCGTCGTCCCGCGTCGTCGGTCGCGCTTTTTTGCAGTCCGGCTTCGTCAGACTTGCGTCTGCGAGCCGGCGTGTTCAGCCTGCGTCCAGGTCCGCTTTTTCAAGCCCGCTTCTGAAGACCTGCTTCTCGAGACCTGCTTCTCGAGACCTGCTTATCGAGGCCCGCTTATCGAGGCCCGCTTCCAGAGGTCTGCTTCCAGAGGTCTGCCTCTGGAGGTCTGCTTCTGGAGGTCTGCTTCCAAGGGTCTGCTTCCGGAGGGCGGCGTCTTCAGGTCAGCGTCTTCAGGCTCGCTCTTTCTATCCGCTCTCTCGATCCGCTTGTTCAATCCCGCTTGTTCAGACCGCGCTTGGCGCGATGGCGCGAGTACAGACCCCAGGCGATAACGAGTGCGAAGGTCGTCAGGGCGAGGACGATGACGAGCGTGGAGCGATCCATGGCGAAGTCTCCGGGGATGGGGACCGATCCGTGCGGGGTCGGCCGGAACGCTCGATCCTAGAGCCGACCGCCCTCGCGGGAAGTGCCGCTGCAACATCTGCCTCGCCGCAGGCGGGCGGACCGGCCCGACGCACGATGGCGCCGGACCGGTCCGACCGTCAGAGCGGGAACATCAGTTCCCGGCAGCCTCCTTGCGGCGCAGCGCTGTCACCACGTCCTCGTCGTCCTCGAAGACGATGGGCTCCATCGCGTCGCCGTCGACGCCGAGCAGGCCGCCGAGCTGTGTGATCAGCGTCGCCGCGTCGAGACGAGCGGCCTCGTCGGCATCGCCCAGTTCGGCGATCGCGAAGATGTCGCCCGAGGGCTCGGCTTGCATGGCACCGGTGCCGGGCATGCCCGGGGTCGTCGGCATCATGCCGCCGTCACCGCTGTCGTCGTCGCTGCTGTTGCACGCGCCGAGTGCGAAGGCACTGGCGAGCACGACTGCGGCCATGGGAACTCGCGTCGTTCGTCTCATCGCTTTCTCCGTCGTTGCGGCGACCGTCACTGATCGGCCGTTGCGCCGGGTACCGGCGAGGTGAGGTAGGGGAACGAGGCATCGAACTGCGCGGCGTTCTGCGGAACGCCGTCGGTGAACGCCAGGCTGCCGGCCGGTGCGTCGGACTCCTCGCAGATACCGAGATTGTCGCCGTCGTCACCACCGGTACCGCTCTCGTCGAGATCGACGCCGATCGGGTGGCAGAGCGCGCCCATCACGACACGGAGCGCGATGTCGACGATATCGTCGCCGGGACGACGTCCGTTCGGGAAGCCGGCGAGGTCACCGGCGGCCACGCCGAGTTCGGCCTGATCGCCCATCCCCGTCGCGGGAACGGCCGTGTTCAGACGCAGCATCTCGGCCGCCATCACGGCTGCCGTGTCACCTTCGCCCTGTGCGGGAAGCTGGTTGACGCCCGGGAAGCCGGTGAGGAAGGCGGCGACCAGGTCGGTGCGCGGGAGGTTCGACGGCGCGATGTTGTCGACATCCGGGAAGCCGTCGCCGAACAGCACGTCGAGCAGTGCCGGCAGGGTCGGGTTGGTCACGTAGGCGGCGAACTGCCCGTCACCGGACGGCTCGCTGGCGTTGAACGCGTCCTTGTCGGGCAGGCCGATGACCACTTCGTTGACGAGCGGTGCGCCGAGACGCGAGACCTGCGTCCAGGCACCGGCTTCGACGCTGTTGTTGTCGAAGGTCGGCTCCGGATCGAGCACGCTGACCTGACGCTTGCTGGCCGTCGTCCAGGTACCGATGACGGTGTTATCGCCCCCGCCGGTCAGGCAGTCCTTGTGCACCTCGACGGCGAGTGTCGTGACGTTCTTGTCGACGAGGTCATCGTTGTCGGGCGTCTGCTCTTCGGCGAGCGGGTTCAGGTTCACGAGGTCGAAGATGCCACCGAGGTTGATGGCGAACGAGTCCTTGCGCTGTCCGACGAAGACGCGAGCATCCTGCGCACCCTCCGGGCAGGAGGAGAGCGTGACGTCGTTGTAGGCCATGCCGGAGTTGGACAGGCCGGTGACGTAGCTGTCGTAGTCCGGGAAGGTCTTGTTGCCGGCGTAGTCGAGCGGCTTGGCGAAGCTCGACGCACCGCCCATCATGTCGGTGACCGCATCGGCGGTGCCGCTGCGACGATCGCCGCTGACGACCGACAACGAGTAGGTCTCGAAGAAGTTGGCGCTGCCACCGTCGTTGTCGCCGGGAATCTGCCCGAAGGCCTTCAGCGGAATGGCGACCATCTCGTCCCCGATCGGCAGCTCCACGCCACCCATGCCGCCGAGCGCCTTGTCGAACTGGAAGCGGAAGGTCAGGTCCTCGACCGCGTCACCGGTGTTGTCGACGTGAATCTCGTAGAGCGCCGCGGTATCCATCGCGAAGTAGTTCGGGCCGCCGTAGGCATCCTGGAGCGGCTGGTAGTTGGCGATTAGCGTGACGTAATCGTCGCGGCCATCCTCGTAGCTGTTGAAGGCATAGAAGTCGGTCGCATCGACCTTGGGCATCGCGGTGATGCCGGGGGCCTCGCGGTGGCTGGACGCCAGGGCGATGTGCGAGACTGCCAGGGAGACCGCGGCGCTGACCATCGCAAGGCGGAACGAGTGGGACGGTACCGGATGTCGCATGTGTGAGTTTCCGAGGATGAGAGGGATGGTGACGAATCCGAAGTTACGCAGGAGCGCGCAATCAAGATGCGACGTGGACGTTGATAGTAGTGCTCGTGCCCGTGTGTACACGAGTTTTTCGTCGTCGAAGTCAACGACTTGACGGTGCCGCCGGTGGTCGTACCGATCGACGTCCGCACGGCCGACGCCGAACTGCTGCTCACCTGCCTGGGGCGACTCGGACCGCCTGCGCGGGATTGCATCGTTCGTGCCTGCCGCGAAGGGTATTCGCACGATGCACCGAGTGCCGTGCCCGGCCTCGCCCGTCGCTTCGAGACCTTTGCGGTCAGTCTCGAGCCCGTCGACGGATCGTCCGAATCGATTCCCACGGGGTCAGTGTTGTATCACGGTGAAGTGACCTGCACGGACGGGAGCCCGCCGCCATGACCGCTGATGACACCGACGGACCGCGCGACGGCCGTTCGCGCACCTCGGCCTGGCCGTTCTCGGCGAACACCGGCTTCCTGTGGCCGACGCTGCCGTTTCTCGATCGGTTGTCGCGTGCGGCGTCGCTCGGCTTCTCGCTCGTCGAGTTTCATGACGAGGCGCAGGGCGAGGACCTGGAGACGCTGCGGTCGCGGCTCGAGGCGAACGGCCTCCGCGTCGCGGGGCTGAACGTCGCGATGGGGGATACCGCCGGCTGCGCGGCCCTTGCCGGCGAGGAGGCGCGTGCGCGCGCGGAGATCGTGCAGGCGATCGAGATCGCCGATGGTCTCGGGGCGGGTGCCGTGCACGTACTCTCCGGGCGCACCGGCGGCGTCGACGAGACCGATGCCCGCGCGCGGTACGTCGATGCGCTCCGCTTCGCGCTGGAACGATCGAGCGGGACCGTCCTGATCGAACCGCTGTGTCCGCAGGCGATGCCGGGCTATCACGTGGACTCCTACGACAAGGCGGTGTCACTGATCGAGGAGATCGCCGACTCGCGCCTGGGCATCCTGTTCGACACCTTCCATGCCGCGCACCTCGAGGGCGACGTGGCCGGCGCGTTCAGGCGGCTCGCACCGTACGTGGCGCACGTGCAGATCGCCTCCTTCCCGGCGCGCGCCGAGCCGCTCGTCGGGGGAACCGACCACGAGACGCTGCTGCCTGCGATGCGGGCGGCGGGCTACGCGGGGGCCTTCGGCTGCGAGTACCGCCAGCAGGGAAGCGACGCGGCCGATCGTGCCTGGCGCGACGCCCTGCCCGCACCGCCCGCCGTCGGTCGGCGGGGCTGAGCGACGCGCCCTCGGCGCAAGGTCCCGAGCGAGTTGCCCCTGGCGCCGCGCCGGGTCAGGCCTCTTCGCCTTCGTGCCGATCGTCCGACGCGCCGCTACGCTTGCGTTCGGCGATCGCCTCGCGCCCGCGCTCGACCCGGTGCCAGGCCGCCACGTACGCCGCCGCCACGCGCACCACGCCGTCGCTGTCGGCCTCCGGGTCGAAGGCACGGTCGTCGACCACCGCACCGGCGGCCCCTGCCGCGGCGTAGGGAAGCAGCGCGCGCGGGCTCACGCCGCCGGCCGGCAACAGCGACGTGTCCGGTGGCAGCGATCGCGCGAGCGCGTGCAGGGTGCGGGGCGCGATCTGGACGGCCGGGTACAGCACGAGCGCGCGTGCGCCGAGGCCGAGCGCGGTGCCGGCCTCGGTCACCGTCGCGGCGCCCGGTACCCAGGCGACCCCGCGCTTGCGGCAGCGGCGTGCGATGTCCGGGTCGGTGCCGGTGGCCAGCACCACGCGTGCGCCGGCGTCGATGGCCTCGCCCACCCGCTTCGGCGTGGTCACGTCACGCACGCCGATGCAAACGCGATCACCCACGCTCGCCGACAGGCGCGCCAGCAAGTCGAAGGCGTCCGGTCGGCGGTCCGAGACGACGATCAGCCGGAACCCGGCGTCGATCAGTCGCTCCGCCACACGCACGCCGGTCGCCTCGTCCGTTCGCGACAACGACGCGACGAGGGGCAGCTCGGTGAACGCCTCGTCCCAGTCGCGACGGGCCGGTTCGATCGGCGTTGCCCGATCGATCGCCGTGACCTGCTGAAGCCGCGACCGTGCGACGGAGGCCGACGCCAGGCGCGGGGTTGGCACCCGTGCCTGCAGGGCCGCGAAGGCGGCGATCGCCGCCGCCTCGTCGTCCTCGCGGACGAGCGTGGTCCCGAGGTGTCGCAAGGCGCGCGCATGGGGGTCACAGTTCGCCTCGGTGCCGAGAAGCGTCAACGCTTCCCCGGTCGCGCTCAACGCCGCCTCGACCTCGCGGATCTCGTTGCCGATCAAGAGCCCCGCCAGATGCGGTCGGGCCGCTTCCGGTGCACGCTCGTCGAGCGCCGCGGCCGCGCGCGCCGCGAACAGGTCGTTCACGATGTGTCGGCTGTGATACCCCTGTTCGACACCGTCGAGGTAGGCCGGATCGTCCAGCGACAGGCCCGACGGCATCAGCCGGGCAAAGGGACCGTCGAGCAGGAGATCCAGCAACTCTCCGCCCATGGCCGTGCGGAAGGTCTCGATCTGACCCTTGGCCGTGCGCAGCCAACGCGACCGGGCGCCCGGGATCAGCAGCAGGCGCGGCTCGCCATCGCCGGTGGCACCCAGGCCGATCAGCGCCTCTCGCCGCATCAGATCCTCCGCGCCGCTCGCGCGTCGGGCGAGGCCGGGCAGGGCGAGCAGGGTGCCCTCGCGCAAGCGCTGCCGAACACTCCCGTCGAGCAAGGCGGGGATGTCGACCGGGCCCTTCAGGAAGGGCGTTTCCACCCAGGCACGGCGGTCCGCCGAGGCGCTCGCCAACACGACCAGACTGTCCGGCTCGAGCCAGCTGCCGATGTGCTCGAGCAGCGTCTCCTCGGGATCGCGACGGGCCGCCTTGCGCAGGCCGGTGCGACTCAGACGACGATCCACCACGCCGCCCTGTGCGTCGAAGCGCCAGGCCCGGAACTCGCGCATGCTCCAGTCGACGCCGATGAAGCTCATCGGGCGCGCCTCGCGAGCTGGCGCTCGCGTCGGTGCGCGTCGGGAGGCGGCGTGTCCCTGCTGGTCGGGAGCCGGTGCGGCACGGTGGCGGAAGGGTCGCGATGGGGCATGCGCTCAGGGTAGCGTCGTCGGTGCCCGTCCGTCAGTGAATGGAGCGACGTTCCTCCGTGACGACCCGTTCGGCTACGGTGTGGGCTCGGCGCGGGGCAGGAGCGACTCATGGACGAACAGGATGACGATGTGCGCGAAGTGACGATCACGCGCGAGCCGGTCGAGCTCTACAAGGTGCTGAAGTTCGAGGGCCTCGCGGGCAGCGGCGGCGAGGCGAAGGCCGTCATCGACGAGGGTCGGGTGCGCGTCAACGGGGAGGTCGAGACTCGCCGGCGCCGGAAGCTCGTCGACGGCGACACGATCGCCTTCCAGAGCGCCGTGCTGCGGGTGCGCCGAGCCTGAGTCGTGACCCGGTCGGCAGAGTTGCAATCGATCGCGATTCCCGTAGTCTGTTTGAACGACCACGATCCGGCCCCACGGGAATTCATGAGTGACGCACTGCCGCTCGTATTCGACGGTCACAACGACGTATTGACCCGACTGTGGGAAGGCGGCGGTGTGGCCAACGCGGGCGCGTTCGTCGATGGCAGCGGCGGCCATCTCGATCTTCGAAAGAGTCGCCGTGGCGGCTTCGGAGGCGGCTTCTTCGCCGTCTGGGTACCGTCGCCGAGCGATGACGACGACCACCAGGCCGCGATGTGTCGGGACACCTACGACCTGCCCCTGCCGGTCGCGCTCGAGCGCGACACGGCGCTCGAGGTGGTCTCCGCGCAGATCGCCACGCTGCGTGCGCTGGAACAGCGCGGCGCCCTCGAGGTGTGCACCACGGTCGCCGGCATTCGCGACTGCCTCGAACGCGGCGTGCTCGCAGCCATCCTGCACCTCGAAGGCGCGGAGGCGATCGATCCGGAGCTGCACACCCTCGACGCCCTGTACGCCGAAGGCCTCCGTTCGCTGGGACCGGTGTGGAGTCGTCCGTCGGCCTTCGGTCACGGCGTGCCGTTCCGCTATCCGTCAGGCCCGGACATCGGCGAGGGACTCACCGCGCACGGCCTTCGGCTGATCGAGCGCTGCAACGAGCTCGGCGTCCTCATCGATCTCTCCCACCTGAACGCCGCCGGTGTGGAGGATGTGGCCGCGCACAGCGTCCACCCGCTCGTCGCGACCCATTCGAACGCGCACGCGATCTGCCCGCACGCCCGGAACCTCACCGACGATCAGCTGCGGACCATCGCCGCCACCGACGGCATGGTCGGACTGAACTTCGCGACCGCCTTCCTCCGAGAGGACGGAAAGATGCTGCCCGACGTCGCGCTCGGGACGCTGCTGCGGCATCTCGATCACCTGATCGGCCTGCTCGGCGAGGACGGTGTCGGGCTCGGCTCCGACTTCGACGGCGCGCTGGTGCCGGAGGCCATCGGCGACGCGAGCGGCCTCGCGACGCTGCGTGAGGCGATGCGCGTGCATGGCTACGACGACGCCCTCATGGCCAAGCTCTGTCACGGTAACTGGTTGCGGGTACTGGAGCGCACCTGGCACGGACCGACGGTGAAACGACCCGGCAACACCCCGCCGCACGACGATGTCGCTGCGGCGGGCACGGTGGCGAAGGCCTGAGACAAACCTTCCGGCCTCACGACAACACTGCAAGGGCGACCCCGTTCGGGGCGCGCAGCGATTCATCACTCACGGAGACTGCCCATGACCCGATCCGCCGTCCGCCGGACTGTCGAGAGCCCCGCCGAGAACGTCGCCGATAACCCTGCTGCGCCGCCTCGACGCCGGTTCGCGCGTCGCGTGCTCGCCGTCGCGATCGGACTCGCGAGCGCCTCCAGCCTCGTGCTGTCCGTGGCGCCGGCCGTTGCCGCGACCCCGCCGAACATGCTGGTCATCGCGAACACGATCGACGACATCACCACGATCGATCCTGCCCAATCCTTCGAGTTCTCGGGCAGCGACGTGATCCGCAACGTGTACCAGAACCTGGTCGGCTTCGACCCGGCGGACCTGGATGCAGGGTTCCAGCCCGAACTCGCGGCGAGCTGGGAGACGTCCGACGACGGTCTCTCGATCACCTTCACCATGGCAGAGGGTCCGACGTTCTCCTCGGGCAATCCGGTCACCGCCGAGGACGCCGAGTTCTCGCTGCGCCGTGCGGTCACGCTGGGACAGACGCCGTCGTTCATCCTGACGCAGTTCGGCTTCACGCCCGAGAACGTCGAGCAGACGATCGTCGCCGACGGCAACACCTTGACCCTGACCCTCGACCAGCCCTACGCCACCTCGTTCGTGTTGAACTGCCTGGGCGCGTCGATCGGTGCGATCGTCGACAAGCAGACCGTCATGGAGAACGAGCGGGACGGGGACCTCGGCAACGGCTGGCTCGCCACCAGCTCGGCCGGGTCAGGCCCCTACGAGCTCGTCGGCTGGAAGCCGTCGGAGTCGGTGACGCTGCGCGCCAACGAGAACTTCCACGGCGAGGCGCCGGCGATGAAGCGCGTCATCGTCCAGCACATCTCGGAGAGTGCGACGCAGCGGTTGTTGCTGGAGCGGGGCGACATCGATGTCGCGCGGAACCTGAGCCCCGAGGACGTCGCGGGTGCGTCGGCCGCGGGCGGTATCAAGATCGTGGACGAGCTGCGCGGGCGGCTGATGTACATCTCGTTCAACCAGAAGCATCCCGAGCTTTCCAAGCCGAAGGTGGTCGAGGCGCTCAAGTACCTCGTCGACTACGACGGCATGCAGAACAGCTTCCTGAAGGGTCAGTACGCGACCCACCAGACCTTCCTGCCGGCGACCTACCTCGGCGCGATCGACGACACCCCGTACAGCCTCGACATCGACAAGGCGAAGGGGCTGTTGGCGGAGGCCGGTGTCGCCGACGGATTCTCGGTCGGCATCGGCGTACGGGACGCACAGAACCGGATTGAGATCGGCCAGTCGCTGCAGAACACCTTCGGGCAGGTGGGCATCGATGTCGAGATCTCGATCGGCACCGGCAAGCAGGTCCTGACGCAGTACCGTGCCCGCGAGCTCGACATCTACCTCGGCGAGTGGGGGCCGGACTACCCGGATCCGAACACCAACGCCGGCACCTTCGCCTTCAACCCGGACAACTCGGACGAGGCTCAGGCCACGGGCCTTCTCGCCTACCGCAACGCCTGGGATCCGGGTCCGCTCGGACCGATGACCGAGGCGGCGCTGACCGAGCAGGACACCGCCAGGCGCACCGCGATGTACGAGGAGATCCAGCGCGAGTTCCTGAAGGTCGCGCCGTTCGCGATCCTGTTCCAGCAGACCGAGCAGATGGGCGTGCAGGAGAGTGTCGAGGGATTGTCGCTCGGTGCCGCGGTCACGGCGGCGGCGTACTGGAACGTCACGAAGTAGCGTGAGCACGGTCGACGTCCGCCCCGCGGGCGAGGCGTCGGCGGACCGGTCCGTGCCGCTGTCGCGTCGTGCCGCTCGTGCGACGCGCACGGTCGCGAGCACACTCGGCATGATCGCCTCGACCCTGCTCGGGCTCCTGTTCGTGACCTTCGTCATCGGGCGGGTCATGCCGATCGATCCGGTCATCGCCGTGGTCGGCGAGCGTGCCTCGGCGGCCCTGGTCGCGGCCACCCGCCTCGAGATGGGTCTCGACGAGCCGCTGGTGGTTCAGTTCTGGTTCTACCTCCGGGACGTGCTTCAGGGGGACTTTGGGCAATCGCGGCTCACGGCCCGACCGGTGATCGAGGACATCGCCCGGGTGTTCCCGGCCACGCTAGAGCTCGCGACGCTCGGCACGCTTGTCGGGGTGCTCGTCGGGGTGCCGCTGGGGGTCGTGGCGGCGGTGAAGCGCGATACGTGGATCGATCAGGTGGCGCGGGTGGTCGCGCTGGTCGGCTACTCGATGCCGATCTTCTGGCTCGGACTCGTCGGGCTGCTCGTCTTCTACGGCATGCTCGGCTGGGTCGGTGGTCCGGGGCGCGTCGGCATCTTCTACGTGGACGTGGTGCCGAGCGTCACGGGCATGATCCTGGTCGACGCCGCGATCGACGGGCAGTGGGACGTGTTCCGCGACGCGGTCTCGCACATCGTGTTGCCGGCGACCCTGCTCGGCTACTTCAGCCTGGCCTACATCAGCCGCATGACGCGCTCGTTCATGCTCGAGCAGCTGAGTGCGGAGTACGTGACGACCGCGCGCGTCAAAGGGGTGCCCGAACGTTCGGTGATCTGGAAGCACGCGTTCGGGAACATCCGGGTGCCGCTCCTGACGGTGATCGTGCTGAGTTACGCCGGGCTGCTGGAGGGTTCGGTGCTGACGGAGATCATCTTCGCCTGGCCCGGCATCGGCTCCTACATCACGACCGCCCTGTTGTCGGCCGACATGAACGCGGTGCTCGGCGGTACGGTGGTCGTGGGGCTCGTGTTCGTCTGCCTCAACGTGCTGGCGGATCTGCTGAACGCCGTCATGGATCCACGCGCCCGATGACGACGCGCCTCGACTGGTTGACGAGCGATACGCCACGCTCGCGGTCGCAGGCACGCGCCGTCGCGCTGTACCGGGGGTGGCGGGAGCTTCGCGCGAATCGCCTTGCCCTGTTGGGGCTCGCGATCCTGTTCGCGCTTGGGCTCGTCGCGCTGCTCGCCCCCTGGATCGCACCGCACGACCCGTTCAGCCAGGACCTCGGCAATCGCCTGCAGCCCCCGGGCAGTCCCGGTCATCTGCTGGGCACCGACTCGCTCGGGCGCGACATCCTGTCGCGTCTCATGCACGGTGCGCGCATCACGTTCTACATCGTTTCGCTGGTGGCGCTGATCGCGCCGGTCGCGGGATTGCTCGTCGGCACCGTCGCGGGCTACGTCGGCGGCTGGACGGACGCGCTGCTCATGCGCTTGACCGATATCTTCCTCGCCTTCCCGCGACTCGTGCTCGCGCTCGCCTTCGCCGCCGCCCTCGGTGCCGGCATCGAGAACGCGGTGCTCGCGATCGCGCTGACCGCCTGGCCGCCCTACGCACGCATCGCGCGGGCCGAGACGCTGACCATTCGCCGATCCGACTTCATCAGCGCCGTGCGATTGCAGGGCGCCGGGCCCGTGCGCATCATCACGCGCCACGTCTGGCCGCTCTGCATCACGTCCCTGATCGTGCGCGTGACGCTCGACATGGCCGGCATCATCCTCGCGGCCGCCGGCCTCGGCTTCCTCGGGCTCGGCGCACGTCCGCCCTCGCCCGAGTGGGGTGCGATGATCGCGGACGGACGGCGCTTCATCCTCGATCACTGGTGGGTAGCGACGATGCCGGGGCTCGCCATCTTCACCGTCAGCCTCGCGTTCAACCTGCTCGGTGACGGGCTGCGCGACGTCCTCGATCCGAAGAGCGGGGAGCGCTCGTGAGCACGTCCCCCGAGGGCGGCTCGCCGGCCGAGCGCGTGCCGGCGGAGGCACCGCTGCTCGAGGTCGAGAATCTCCGCGTGAGCTTCCCGGCGCGGCAGGGCCGGATCGAGGCGGTGCGCGGCGTCTCGTTCACGCTCGGGCGCGAGCGACTCGGCATCGTCGGCGAGTCGGGGTCGGGAAAGTCGCTGACGGGCCGCTCGGTGCTGCGTCTCGTCGCGCCGCCCGGACGCGTCGAGGCCGACGCGATCCGCCTGCAGGGTGAGGATCTGCTCGGGCTGAGCGAGCGACGCATGCGCGACGTGCGGGGGGGGCGCATCTCGATGGTCATGCAGGACCCGAAGTTCTCGCTGAACCCGGTCATGCGGGTCGGCGAGCAGATCATGGAGGCGTACGCGGTGCACGGACGCCACCGCCGTCGCGACACCCGGCGACGGGCGCTCGAGATGCTCGAATCGGTCGCGATCAACGATCCGGAACGCGTCTTCCGGGCGTGGCCGCACGAGATGTCCGGCGGCATGGGTCAGCGCATCATGATCGCGATGATGCTGATACCCGATCCGGATATCCTGATCGCCGACGAACCGACCTCGGCGCTCGACGTCACGGTGCAGGCGCAGGTACTCGCGATCCTCGATCGACTGGTCAGCGAGCGCGGCATGGGGCTGATGTTCATCAGTCACGACCTCGGGCTCGTGTCCACCTTCTGCGATCGGGTGCTGATCCTGTACGCCGGGCGCGTGGTCGAGACATGCCGGGCCGACCGCCTGCACGAGGCGACCCATCCCTACACGCGTGGCCTGCTCGGTTCCCTGCCGCGGCTGGACGCGCCGCGCGCCCGGCTCGACGTCTTGCAACGCGATCCGGCCTGGCTGGACGATGGAGCCGCATGAGCGTCGACGCCCCTTCTGCCCGCGCCCGCGGCAGGGTGAGCGGCGCGGCGCGGCCCGGCGGCATCGTCGTCCACGAACTCGATGTCTGGTTCGGCGAGGGTCGCGACCGGGTCGAGGCGGTGCGGGCGGCGTCCATCGACGTCGCGGCCGGCGAGTCCTTCGGTCTGGTGGGCGAGTCGGGCTCGGGCAAGTCCACGATCCTGCGCGCCCTCGTCGGTCTGGTGCCCACCTGGCGCGGCACGCTCGCGATCGGCGAGGAGAGCTTGGGACGCCGCCGGTCGCGCGCGTTCCATCACACGGTGCAGATGGTCTTTCAGGACCCCTACGCGTCGCTGCATCCGCGTCATTCCGTCGATCAGCTGCTCCACGAGACCTTGCGCCTGCACGGGTTCAGGGACGTCGATGCCCGTATCGTGCGACTGCTCGCCGATGTCGGACTCGACGCCCGGTTTCGCTTTCGCTATCCCCATCAGTTGTCGGGCGGGCAGCGTCAGCGCGTCGCGATCGCCCGGGCGCTCGCCTCGGAACCGGACGTGCTGTTGCTCGACGAGCCGACCTCGGCGCTGGACGTCTCGGTGCAGGCCGAGATCCTGAACCTGCTGACCGATCTGCGGGCGGCGCGGGGGCTCACCTTCCTGATGGTCTCGCATGATCTCGCGGTCGTCGGCCACCTCTGCGAACGCGTGGCGGTGATGGAGCGCGGCGTGATCGTGGAGGTGCTGGATGTCGCGGCATTGCGCGCGCGCGAGGCGCGACATCCCTACACGCAGCGGCTGCTCGTGAGCTCGCTCGGGCACGACCGGGCGCAGAGCCTCAGAACGTCGTGACCCGGACCTGACACCAGACGCCGACGTGTTCGGGGAAGCACGGCTCGCCATCGCGGTCGGTGATGCGCCACGTGGAGCGGACGGTGCCGGGCATGTCCGGCGCCGTGAACTCCACGCTCGTCTCGGCGATCTCCCCGGGCGCGGTCTCGGGCAGGCGGACCGAGCGTGCGGTCGGTATCAGGTAGCCGGTCCGGCCCTCGGGCAGCCAGTCGGACGCTGACCGCTCGTCGCCCGCGCGCACGTCCGTCGCACCGGAATCGACGGGCGGGTCGTCGACGCAGGTCAGGTATCGGTCGCGCCAGGCGACCGTGCCCGTGTTCTGGATTGCCCAGCGCTTGACGAACACCTGCCCGACGTACACCGGAAAGTTGTCGGGAATGCCCAGATCGTCCACGAATCTCGAATGATCTCCGGGATGCAGGACATGGGCGCTGCTGCGAATGCTCGTGCCCATCTCCCGACAGAGGATCTGCAGCAGGAAGTAGGGAGAGACCCCCAGCACGCCGCTCAGCGCCAGGATGTTACGAAGCTGGATGGTCTGGACGTGGCCGTTGATCCAGTTGCCGAGACTCTGGCGGGTGAACGCACCCCGGCGCGAGGCCTCCGCCTGGCTGAGCCCGATCTCGTTCAGGCGCTTGAGGACGAAATCTCCGAATTCAGGCATGACGGTCAGTCGCTGGATCGTGACATCGGATCCGGTCATGGGTAACCGATCGGTGGGGCAATGCTATAGAAGTCGGTGTCGAATCGACTTTTCATCTCGGCGAACGAGTGTCACACGCGGTGCAGGCGAGGGGTGCAGAAAACCTGCACGCTCCCTTGCATGTGCGTCTGCGCCTGCGCATGCTCGCGCGACGCAGGCCATCGGCGTGCAGTCGGACGGGAGACGGGCATGGCCGGAGGGTGGTCACGGGACGGCGCGGTGCAGGACCAGATCGACGCGAGTGTCGAGGATGCGGTCCGGGCGGCGCGCGATCGACTCCCGACGGGCGAGAGCGCGGAGGCCTGCGACGCGTGCGACGCCGCGATTCCCGAGGCGCGCCGCGCGGCCGTGCCGGGCGTCCGGCTCTGCGTCGACTGCCAGTCCGCGCTGGACGAGTCGCGCAAGGCGGCGGGGTTCAACCGGCGCGGCAGCAAGGATAGCCAGCTCCGCTAGCGGGGCCGTCGCCGCCCGCCCGGCACCGGCGACACCGCGCCTACCAGTAGGCGAGCGCGCCGCGGTAGAGGTTCTCCAGGTCGACCTGGTTCGATTCGCGCGGCGCGTTGGCGATCGCCCGCGTCTGCCGGAAGGACGAGGCGGCAAGGGCCTCGACATGCGCCTCGCCGAAGCCGACCCCGGACAGGCCGTTCGGCATGTCGGTCCCGCGCATCAGGTCCACCAGGCGGTTGGCCAGGACCTCGCCCGCCTCGTCCGGGGTGGCGCCGTGGTCGTCCGCCCCGAGGAACGCCGCGCCCTCGAGATGTCGCGCGGGTTCGGCTTCGGCCGTGAAGCGGAAGATGGACGGGGCGCTGACGACGACGCTGATGCCGTGCGGCACGAAGGGCGCCGCCACCGCATAGCCGTCCGTCACGATGTCCGCCATCAGGTGGGTGACGCCGTAGGACAGGGCGTGGGGCAGGTGGGTGCCGGAGTTGCCGAAGGCGATGCCGGCGAGGCTGGCGGCCCACATCAAGGCATCCCGGGCCTCGGTGTCGTTCGCGTCCGCCACGCCGCGCTCGAGGCAGCGGCCGACGATCGTCAAGGCCTCCCTGGCGGCGAGATCGCTGAACGGATTGGCCCCCTGCAGGAACTGGCGAGCGGTGGGTTCCTCGATCTTCGCGTGCGCGGTGTGCGCGCGCGCGGTCCAGCACTCGAGCGCATGGCAACAGAGATCGAAGCCCGTGCTCGCCACGATCCGGGCGGGCAGGCTGTCGCAGCAGGCCGGGTCGACGATGGCCTCGTCGGGCAGCATGTGCGGGCTCGCGAACACGAACTTGGTGTCGAGCTCGCCGATGCGGAGGACCGAGATCGAGGTGCACTCGGAACCCGTGCCGGACGTGGTCGGGCAGGCGAGGTGCGGTAGCAGCGGACCGGGGACGGCCTTGCCACCGCCGACCGGCGCGGCGAAGTACTCGAGGCAGCGTCCGCCCCAGCGCGCGAGCACCAGGGCGGCCTTCGCCGTGTCGATGACCGAGCCGCCGCCCACCGACACGACCCCGTCCACCGCGCTGTCGGTGAGGAAGTGCGCGCCGCGTTCGGCGCTCGCATCGTCCGGTTCGACCCGGATCTCGTCGAAGACGTGAACCTCGAGCCCGGCGGCGGCGAGCGACGCCCGAGCCTCTGCGACGAGCGGTCCGTTCGCGAGCATCGGGTCGGTGAACAGGGCCACCCGGCGAAGACCGCGTCCTGCCGCACGGGGGCCGACCTCGCCGAGCACGCCACGCCCGAAGGTCAGGCGAGGCATCGCGACGGTGAAGCTGTCGCCTCCCCCAGGGGTCGGTGAGAAATACTGGCAGCCCATCGCGGCGCCGTGCCGAGCGTCGCCCTCGGACCCGGCTCAGCTGTCCTTCTTGCTGAGGATGGCGAGACCGCGAAGCAGGTTCATCGCCTCGTAGAGCTGGTAGTCGTCGTAGACGAGGTCGGCGGGGTCGGCCTTCGCCTCCTCCTCGTTCTCCTCGACGACGGCCTTCGCCTCTTCCGCGGCTGCCTTCTCCTCGACCGTGGTGTTGCGGAGCGAGCCGCGCAGGTTCGATTCGGTCAGCGGACTGAACGCGTCGTCGTCGCTCTCGGGGCGGTTCACGGTCTCGGCGCGGGTCAGGATGTCGGGCTCGATGCCGAGCGCCTGGATCGAGCGGCCCTTCGGCGTGTAGTAGCGCGACGTGGTCAGCTTGACCGCGCCCCCGCCGGGCAGGTCCTGGATGGTCTGCACCGAGCCCTTGCCGAAGGTCTTCGTGCCCAACACGATCGCACGACCGTGATCCTGCATCGCGCCGGCCACGATCTCGGACGCGGAGGCGGAGCCACCGTTGACCAGCACCACCAGGGGCGCACCGTCGAGGATGTCGCCGCCGGTCGCGTCGTAGCGGAGCTGCGAGTCCTCCTCGCGCCCGTCGGTGTACACGATCATGCCGTCCTCGAGGAAGGCGTCCGACACGCCGACCGCACCGGAGAGCACGCCGCCGGGGTTGTTCCTGAGATCGAGCACCATGCCCGCGAGCGAGCCGCCCGCCTCTTCCTTGAGTGCGCGGATGGCCTTCAGCATGTCCGGCGTGGTCTTGGTCTGGAAGTTCGAGATGCGCAGGTAGCCGTAGTCGTCGTCGAGCATGCGACTGCGCACGCTGGTCGTCTTGATGACCGCGCGTTCGATGTCGATGTTGAGCGGCTTGTCCTCGCCCTCCCGGATGACCGTCAGCGCGAGCACGCTGCCCGGCTTGCCGCGCATGAGTTTCACCGCATCGTTCAGCGAAAGCCCTTTCACGGGCGTGTCGTCGAGGCGGATGATCAGGTCGCCGGTCTGCATGCCGGCACGGGCCGCGGGGGTGTCGTCGATGGGCGCGACGACCCGGACGAAGCCGTCCTCCATGCCGACCTCGATACCCAGCCCGCCGAACTCGCCGGTGGTGCCGACGCGCAGCTCGGTGAACTCCTCGGCGTCCAGATAGGCGGAATGGGGATCGAGTCCGTCGAGCATGCCGCGGATCGCGTACTCGAGCAGCTGGTCGTCCTCCACTTCCTCGACGTAGTCGTTCTTGATCCGCTCGAAGACATCGGAGAACGTGCGCATCTGCTCGAGCGGCAGCGCGTTCGCCTCGCCGTGCCTGGCGCCGAACACGCCCTGGCCGAGGGTCAGCGACCCACCGACGGCGGCGCCGAGAAGTACCAGCAAGGTCGACCGTGTCTTGAGCCTCATTCCCGTTCCTCTGCGTGCCGTCGACCCGATTGTACGAGCCGGATCGCGGGGAGGACCGGACGGTCTCTCCCGCGGGTTGGTCGTGCCTGCCGCTGACGCGGCGCGTGGTGGCAGTCTAGCGGCCACCGGGAGCCGCAACTTGTGACGAGTCTAGCGGAGTTGCCAGCCGGCACGGCAGGGCGGCGGATTCCCGCCCTTTCCCGGTTCAGGTGTCGCCGCCACCCTCGAGCCAGGGGCCCGGATCGACCGGTTCGGCATCCGCCCGAATCTCGAAGTAGACGCCGCTGGTCGTCTGACCGCCGGTTTCCCCGACAGTTGCAATGGTCGCGCCGGCTTCGACCCAGGTGCCGCTCGGCTGCCGGACGTCGCGGTTGCCCCCGTAGAGCGTCATGTAGTCGTCCCCGTGATCGACGATGACCAGCAGCCCGAAGCCGCGCAGCGCGTCGGCGTAGACGACCTCTCCGTCGGCGACCGTACGCACCGGTGTGCCCTCCGGCGCGGCGACGAAGAGACCGGTCCAGTGCAGGCGCCCGACGGACTTCACGTCGCCGTAGCGCGCCTCGATGGTTCCCTCGACCGGCAGGGGGTAGCGTCCCTTGCCGGCCGCGAAGTAGCCGGAACCGGCCGATTGCAGCGCGCGAAGCTCGTCGAGCAAGCTCTGGAGACGCTCGCGGTCTGCCCGGAGCTCGGCCACCGAGCGCGTCTTCGCCTCGAGCTCGACGCTGACGGTGTCGAGTTTCCGCCGCTCGGCCGTCCGCTCGGCAAGGCGTGCGTCGCGCTGTCCGCCGGCCTTCCGCTTGATGTGCTCGAGCCAGTTGCGGTCCTTGAGGACGCGCGCCTGCGCCGCCTCGATGCGCGCGAGCGCCGCGCTCTGCTCGTCGATCGCCCGGCGCTGGGCCTGCAGCGCGTGCTCGGCGTACACCCCGAGCCGAGCGGCGAGCGCGGGATCATCTTGCCCGAACAGCACGCGAAGCCCCGAGGAATCGCCGAGCCGTGACGCATCCCGGAGAGTGCGAGCGAGCCGTTCGCGCCGTGCGGCGACGTCCTCCCGCTCCCGCGCCACGCGTGTCTCCAGCGCGGCGAGTTCCGCCTCGAAGCGGCCGATCTCGGCGTCGAGTCCCGCTATCCGCGCCCGGCGTTCGCCGACCCGGGAGTCGGCCTCGAGCACGGCCGCCTCGAGCCGCGCCCGGCGTTCGCGCCCGGACGCGATCTCGGCGTCCAGGGCTTCGAGGCGCGCGGCGGCCGCGTCGAGTTGTCGCTCGACGTCACCCAGGGTCGCGGACGGCTGCTCGTCGGTGTCGGCACGCGCCGCTGACCACGGGCCGTGCGGACCGGCCGTCGCGACAAGCGCGGCGAGCGACAGCGCGAGGCGGTGGCCGGAAGAGAGCGAGCGCGACATGCCCGAAGTGTAGACCGCCTCGCCGGTCTGTCGGACGATCAGACGGTCGGACGAGACGGCGGCCGATCGAAGGGCGGGTGCCCGCCGCGCGACCGGATCCAGTTCAGCGAGGCGAACACGTCCGGCCGCGCGGCCAACCGTCCGAGCAGCGCGTGCTTGCCCGGGAACTCGCACAGCGACAGCCCGAGTAGCAGCCCGACCAGCCCCGGACCGGGTGTCACCAGCATCACGAGCCCGAGCAGGATGAACGTCGCTCCCGCGAGGTTGCGCACGACGAGCAGCAGCAGGCGCCGCACCCCGCGCTCGGCAAGCGGAGCGCGGGGCTTGCTGAAGTGGTCGCTCGGCAGGCGGCCGAGCAGCCAGGGGGTGGCCAGCACCGTCACCGTGAGCAGCAGTACCGAGAGCGTGCCCAGCATCGTCAGGAGCGTGCGGTGCTCGTCGAGCCAGGCGATCGGGACATCGAGCATCGAAGGGCAGGGTAGGCACGGGACGGGGGCGCAGTGTAGGGCCTGCTCGCCGGGGTCGCTGGTGTAGGCTCGCTCCGAGATGGCGCGGGCGTCGCGCCGCCGCGAGCCCTGTTCATGCGCACCGAGATTCCCGTCGCCGTCCGCCGCATCGACTACGCGCCGTCCGCCTGGCGTATCCCAGCCGTGTCGATGCACGTCGAGCTCTCTCCCGATGCCACGCGGGTGACGACGACGCTGAACCTGGAGCGCCGCGTGCCCGACGGCGTCGCGAGCGACGACCCCGTGTCCGGTCGGCGTGCGCCGCTGGTGCTCGACGGTACGGACTTCGTGCTGGAGTCGATCCATCTCGACGAGCGGGCGCTCGGCGACGGCGACTACCGTCGCACCGACACCACGCTCACGCTCGCCGAGCTTCCCGACGCCTGCACTCTCGTCGTCGTCACCGTGCTCGATCCGTCGGCGAATACCGCGCTGGAAGGGCTGTACCGATCGAGTGGCGTCTACTGCACGCAGTGCGAGGCGGAGGGCTTCCGGCGCATCACCTACGCCCTCGACCGTCCCGACGTGCTGTCCGTGTTCGACGTCGCGATCGAGGCCCCACGGGTGGACTGTCCGGTGCTGCTCTCGAACGGCAACCTCGTCGCCGAGGAGGATCTCGGCGACGGTCGCCATCTTGCGCGCTGGCACGACCCGCATCCGAAACCCGTCTACCTGTTCGCGCTGGTCGCGGGTGACCTCGCGAGCATCGAGGACCGGTTCGTCACGCGATCCGGCCGAACCGTCACGCTGCACGTCTACACCGAAGCGCACAACATCGACAAGTGCGACTTCGCGATGGCTTCGCTGAAGGCGGCCATGCGCTGGGACGAGGAGGCCTACGGCTTCGAGTACGACCTCGAGCGCTTCAGCATCGTGGCCGTCGACGACTTCAACATGGGCGCGATGGAAAACAAGGGGCTCAACGTCTTCAACACGAAGTACGTGCTGGCGGACGCGGAATCCGCCACCGATGCGGACTTCATGGGTATCGAGTCGGTGGTCGCGCACGAGTACTTTCACAACTGGACCGGCAACCGGATCACCTGCCGCGACTGGTTCCAGCTGAGTCTCAAGGAAGGGCTGACGGTGTTCCGGGACCAGTCGTTCACGGCGGACCGACGCTCGGCGACCGTCAAGCGCATCGAGGACGTGCGTCTGCTGCGCGCCCGCCAGTTCCCCGAGGACGCGGGCCCGATGGCGCACCCGATCCGGCCCGACAGCTACATCGAGATCAACAACTTCTACACCGTGACCGTCTACGAGAAGGGCGCCGAGGTCATCCGCATGCTGTACACGCTGCTGGGCGACGCCGGCTGGCAGGCCGGCATGGCTCTCTACGTCGAGCGGCACGACGGGGAGGCGGCCACCTGTGACGACTTCGTCGACGCGATGGAGACGGCGAGCGGGGTCGATCTCGCGCGCTTTCGCCGTTGGTATTCGACCGCGGGGACGCCCGTGCTGTCCGTGTCCGGCACGCACGACGCGGGCACGGCCCGTTACACCCTGACGGTCCGCCAGCGGGTGCCCGACACCCCCGGGCAGGCGGACAAGGCGCCGTTGCACCTGCCGTTGCGGATGGGCCTGCTCGATCCGGACGGCGCGCCGGTGCCGATTGCCCTCGGGCGTCCCGATGCACGGGGCGGGACGCTCCTCGACGTGCGGGAACGCGAGGAACGCTTCGTGTTCGAGAACGTCGTCCACCCGCCGATCCCCTCCTTGCTTCGTGGCTTCTCTGCCCCGGTGCGGCTCGAGCAGGCACTCGCCGAGGACGAACTCGCCGTGCTCGCGGCCCGCGACGTCGATCCCTTCAATCGCTGGGAGGCGGGCCAGCGTCTCGCGACACTCGCGATCGCGCGGGTGGAGGCAGGCGGTGAGGTAGGGGAGACGGTGATCGCGACCGTCGGGGCGGTGCTCGCCGACGAGTCGCTGGACCCGGCCTACCGTGCCGAGATGCTAGCGCTGCCCTCCTTCGATACCTTGGCCGAAGCGCGCGAACGGGTCGACGTCGCGGCGCTCGACGCCGCCCGGCGCACGGTGCTGGCTGCGCTCGCCACCCGGTGGAGGGAGCCGCTCGAGCGATTGGCGGCACGGCCTTCCTGCAAGTCCGACCCCTCGGACGGGCGAGCGATGGGCGAGCGTGCACTCGAGAACGCGGCGCTCGCCCTGCTCGGTGCACTTGCGCCGGCCGTGGTCGAACCGATGGCCGAGCGCCGCTACCGGTCGGCGGCGAACATGACCGATCGCATCGCGGCACTGCGCCTGCTCTGTCATGGCGACGGTCCGGCGCGTGCCCGGGCCCTGGCCGACTTTCACGCGACGTGGCGCGAGAACCGGCTGGTCATCGACAAGTGGTTTGCCGTTCAGGCAGCGGCCGATCGAGACTCGGTGGTCGAGGACGTTCAGGCGCTGGCCGCGCACCCGGACTTCTCGCTGACCAACCCCAACCGTGCCCGGTCCCTGCTGTCGAGTCTCGCATACGCCAACCCCGTGCACTTCCACCGGGCCGACGGTGCGGGTCATCGACTGCTCGCCGAGCGAGTCCGGCAGCTTGACCGCAGCAATCCCCAGCTCGCCGCGAGCCTCGTCGCTCCGCTCGGTCGCTGGGCGCGCTTCGCCGAGCCGCAGTCGGGGTCGATGCGCGACGCGCTCGTGCGCCTTCGCGACGCGGGCCCGTTGTCGCCCGACGTCTTCGAGATCGTGTCCCGCAGTCTCGACGTCGGGCCCGCGAGCTGACGCCCGGTTCGCAGGCCCGGTTCGCAGGTCCGGTTCGCGGGCTCGGGTCGCGGGCTCGGGTCGCGGGCTCGGGTCGCGGGCTTGCGGTAATTGTGAACAAGCTTGCCGATGGCTTGCCGTGACACGGAGGGCCGAAGGACGCGTGATAACTTTTCCATTGGCCAGAACCCTGCAACGAGCCAGGGCATCTACCACTTCGGAGAAATCTCACATGAGCGATCGAAATCAGGGCAACGTCAAGTGGTTCGACAACGCCAAGGGCTACGGCTTCATCGTCAGCCCCGATGGCGATGACGTCTTCGTGCACTACCGCGTCATCGAGGGTGAAGGGTACCGCTCCCTGAGCGAAGGACAGCGCGTCGAGTACGTCGCCATTCACGGCGACAAGGGCTGGCAGGCGACCGAGGTCACCGCCCTGCAGGAGGCCTGAGGCGCCGCTCGAGCGTCCACGATCCGACCGACGGCGGTCGGCTCCTGCCCCCTCGTCCGCCGACCTTCCTTCGGAATGGCGCCCCGATCCCCAACCGTTCGAGTCGTGGCGCTCGGGCCGGATGGCTCCGCAGTATCCCGCGCCATGGGCCCGCAAGGGGCCCCCGCAGTCGGCCTGGTAGTCGCGCCGCGAACACTCCGCGACAGCCCCGCGAAAGCCCTGCAATAGCCGTGCAATAGCCCTGCGAAAGCCCTGCAATAGCCCCGTAAAAGCCCCGTAAAAGCCCCGTAAAAGCCTCGCGAAATCCCGGCAAACGCCCTGCGATAGCCTTCGCTGGCGCCGAATCGTTCCGGGACGACATCTTGCAAGCCGTCCGTTGGACGCGTCGACCGCAAGGGGCAGGGCACGATGAAGACAGGCAGTCCGTTCGCCCTGCTGGGGCAGCGTCGCTTCGCGTGGTACTTCGTCACCCAGACGCTCGGCGCCTTCAACGACAACGTCTACAAGAACGCCCTCGTCGCGCTCGTGGCCTTCGCCACCGTGCGCGCCGGCGTCGAGACCCCCGCCCCCGGCGCCGGCGCTGACAGCGACGACGCGCTGGTCATCACGCTGGCCGCCGGACTCTTCATCCTGCCGTTCTTCCTGTTTTCGGACTGGTGCGGGCAGATCGCGGACAAGCACGAGAAGGCCGGGCTGATCCGGCGCATCAAGCTCGCCGAGATCGCGATCATGACGCTGGGCATCGGCGCCCTTGCCCTCGGCAGCGTGCCGCTGATGATGGCCATCCTGTTCCTGATGGGCACGCAGTCGGCCTTCTTCGGGCCGCTCAAGTACGCGATCCTGCCGCAGCATCTCGAGCAGCGCGAACTGATCGGCGGCAACGGCCTGGTCGAGTTCGGAACCTTCCTCGCGATCCTGCTCGGCACCATCGCCGGCACCCGGCTGATCACCACGGCCGACGGCAGCGTCGCGCCGCTCGGCGTGGTCCTGCTGCTCGTGGCCACCGGCGGTTATCTGGCGAGCCGGCGGATACCCGCGGCCGCGCCGGGCGATCCGAACCTGACGATCCGCTTCGCGCCGATATGCGGTACGTGGTCGCTGGTCCGGAACACCGCCCGGGAACGCGTGGTGTTCCTCTCCATCCTCGGGATCAGCTGGTTCTGGTTCGTCGGCGCGACCTACCTCGCGCAGTTCCCCGTCTATGCGCGAGACGTGCTCGGCGGAGACGTCGACGCCTTCACCGCCCTGCTCGCGACGTTCTCGATCGGCATCGGTCTGGGCTCGATCCTCTGCGAACGCCTGTCCGGCGGACGCGTCGAGATCGGGCTCGTGCCGTTCGGCGCGGCCGGTATCGCGCTGTTCGGCCTCGACCTGTGGCTGGCTACGCCGGACGCGCCGTTCGGCATCGGCCTCGGGGTCGGCGCGCTGCTCGGCGCCGGCGGCGCGTGGCGAGTGTTCCTCGACGTGACGTTGATCGGGCTGTTCGGCGGCCTGTACGTCGTACCGCTGTACGCGCTCATCCAGCAGCGGGCGCTTCCGGGGCGACTGTCGCGGTCAATCGCCTGCAACAACGTGATGAATGCGTTGCTCATGGTCGTCTCCTCCCTCGCGTCGCTCGCCCTGCTCGCGGCCGGCGCGACGATTGCGCAGATCTTCCTCGTCACGGCGATCGCGACTGCGCTGGTCACCGGCTACATCTTCCGCCTCGTGCCCGAGTTCCTGATGCGCTTCGTCATCTGGCTGCTGATCCACACGCTGTACCGTCTGCGGACGCGCGGACTGGATCATGTGCCGGCGCAGGGCGCCGCGGTGCTGGTCTGCAACCACGTGAGCTTCGTCGACGCCCTTGTCCTCGCGGGCGCGGTGCGTCGTCCGATCCGCTTCGTGATGCACCACGGCATCTACCGCATTCCGCTGCTGGGTTTCGTGTTCCGGACCGCCCGCGCCATCCCGATCGCCGGTCGCCGGGAGGACCGGGCCATGTACGAGCGTGCCTTCGCCGAGATGCGCGAGGCGCTCGACGCCGGCGACCTGCTATGCCTGTTTCCCGAGGGCGGGATCACTTGCACGGGCGAGACGGGGGCGTTTCGGCCAGGCATCCTTCGACTGCTCGAGATGCACCCGGTGCCGGTCGTGCCGCTGGCCCTGTCGGGTCTGTGGGGCAGCCTGTTCAGTCGCCGCGGCGGCCGCGCATTCCTCGAGTGGCCGTGCCGGCGGTTCGCTCGGTTGCAGCTGAGTGCCGGCGAGCCGGTGGCGCCCGCGGACGTCACTCTGGAATCACTGCACGAGCGCGTGGTGGCGCTGCGTGGAGCGCGGCGCTGATCGCCGCCTGATCTTCTGCCTCGTGCGCGCAGGCAACCGAGCGCCGTCGAGCGTGCTGCGCCGCGCTTCCATAGCGGCGCTACACTGTCCGCCCGCCGCGCCCGACCACCACCGACCATGCCGCCCGTCACCACGATCGACCCGGAAGGGCAGCCACTGCACCGTCTCGCCTTGCCGATCCGCTGGGGCGACATGGATGCGCTCGGCCACGTCAACAACATCATGTACTTCCGCTACTTCGAGCAGACGCGGCTCTCCTGGTGGGAAACGCTCGACGTCGGGCAGATCCACGATGCGGGCGTCGCGGACTCGATGGTGATCGTCGACAACCACGCGGAATACCTGCGACCGCTCGTCTACCCCGCCGACATCGTCGTCCGCATGGGGGGGCACTCCCCGGGCCGCAGTTCCTTCGTCACCACCTACACCCTGGCCGTCGGCGACACGCTGTTCACGCGCGGCAGCTCGACGATCGTCTGGCTGGACGGCACGACGGGCCGACCGAAGTCCCTGCCCGACGGGGTGCGCGCGATGGTCAGCGAGGGCACGGTCGATGTCTGAGGCGGCGGGCTTCTGCGAGTGCTGCGGTCACGCGGCCGAGCGTCGCGTGCCCGAGGGTGACAACCGCCCGCGGCGGGTGTGCCCGGCCTGCGACCACATCCACTACGAGAACCCGAAGAACGTCGTCGGCTGCCTGCTGGAGTGGCAGGGCAAGGTGCTGCTCTGCAAGCGTGCCATCGAACCGCGCCACGGCTACTGGACGTTGCCCGCAGGCTTCATGGAGAACGGCGAGAGCACGATCGCGGGCGCGGCTCGCGAAGCGCAGGAGGAGGCGACCGCCGAATGCGACGAGCTCCGCCTGTTCGCCGTCTACAACCTGCCGCGCATCAGTCAGGTCTACCTGATGTTCCAGGGCACGCTCCGCGACGGGTTCGCGCGCGCCAACGAGGAGACGCTCGAGGTCGCGCTGTTCGACGAGCAGGAGATCCCCTGGGACGAACTCGCCTTCCCGGTCGTCGGCGAGACCTTGATGCGCTGGTTCGAGCGGCACGAGGATCGCGAACGTCGGGTGCACGTGGCCGACATCCGGAGCCGGCCGGGCGCCCCGCTCGAGATCGTGCGTCACCCCGGCTGAGGCGTCGGTCGCGGGATGCCGCGACCCGCCCTCGTTCCTGTCTCCCCCTTCCTTCGAGAACCGCCGTGAACCCCACCGTCGACCTGTTGCTCGCCCATCGCTCCATCCGTCGCTTCACCGACGAGGCGCTGTCCGAGGAGACCGTCCGCACGATCGTCGCCTGTGGACAGGCGGCGGCGAGCTCGAGCAACGTGCAAGCCACCAGTGTGATCCGCGTGCGGGACGACGCGCGGCGCGCCCGTCTGGCCGAACTCGCGGGCGGTCAGCCCTACGTCGCGAGCGCGCCGGTGTTTCTCGTCTGGTGCGCCGATCTCAGGCGCTCGGCCGCCGCCTGCGTGCGCGAAGGGGGCGAGTTCGAGGCCGGCATGACGGAGCACTTCCTGATCGCCTCGGTCGACGTCGCCCTCGCCGCGCAGAACGCCTGCGTGGCCGCCGAGTCGCTGGGGCTCGGCATCTGCTACATCGGCGGGCTCCGGAACGCCATCGCCGATGTCGCCGACATGCTGGCCTTGCCCGCTCAGGTCTACCCGATGTTCGGACTGTGTCTCGGGCACCCGGCGCAGGATGTCCAGGTCAAGCCGCGGTTGCCGCTCGAGGCGGTGCTGATGGAGGAGACCTACGATGCCGAGTCCCAGGACGCGCTGGTTGCCGAGTACGACGACACGATGGCCGCCTATTACCGCTCGCGGAGCGGCGGCACGAAGGAGAGCACGTGGAGCGCGGAGATGCGTTCGCTGCTCGGCAAGGAGTCGCGGCCGCACATGAAGGGCTTCCTGAACGAGCGAGGCCTGGCGACGCGCTGAGAACCCGCCCCGCGTGACGCTCGCCTCGCGCGGCCCGTCGCGGCGTCAGAGTTCGCGCAGCTCCCGACGGAGGATCTTGCCGACGTTGGTCTTCGGCAGCTCGTCCACGAACTGGACGATCTTCGGACGCTTGTAGCCGGTCAGCTCCTCCTTGCAGTGCGCCTTGACCATCTCCTCGGTCAGCGCCGGATCCTTCTTGACGATGACTACCTTGACCGCTTCGCCCGAGTGCGTGTCCGGCACGCCGATCGCCCCCACCTCGAGCACGCCCGGCAGGCCGACCACCACCCCCTCGATCTCGTTCGGGTACACGTTGAAACCCGACACCAGGATCATGTCCTTGAGCCGGTCGACGATCTTGACGTAGCCGCGCTCGTCGAGCGTCGCGACGTCGCCGGTGTGCAGCCAGCCGTTCTCGTCGATGGCCTTCGCCGTCTCCTCCGGCCGTTGCCAGTAGCCCTTCATGACCTGGGGACCTCGGATGCAGAGTTCGCCGGGCTCCCCGGTCGGGACGGTGGCGTTGTCGGGGTCGCGGATGGAGACTTCGGTGGAGCAGATCGGCAGGCCGATCGAGTCGGTGAAGCCCTCGCTGTTCATCGGGTTCATGCAGGCCGCCGGGCTGGTCTCGGTCAGGCCATAGGCCTCGATCAGCGTGTCGCCGGTCATCTCCTTCCAGCGTTCGGCAACGACCTTCTGCACCGCCATGCCACCGCCGAGCGTCGTCTTGAGCTCGGAGAAGTCGAGCTTCGCGAAGCCGTCGTCGTTCATCAGCGCGACAAAGAGCGTATTCACGCCGGTCACGACGGTGAACGGCACCTTGGAGAGCTCCTTGACGAAGGCCGGGATGTCACGCGGGTTGGTGATGAGCAGGTTCATCGCCCCGAGCTTCATGAACACCAGGCAGTTCGCCGTCAGCGAGAAGATGTGATACATCGGCAGTGCCGTGACGATGATCTCCTCGCCGTCCTCGAGATCGATGGTCGAGATCCAGGTCGAGGCCTGCATGATGTTCGCGACCATGTTGCCGTGGGTCAGCATCGCGCCCTTGGCCACGCCGGTGGTCCCACCCGTGTATTGAAGGAAGGCGAGGTCCTGGTGCCCCAGGGTCGCGTCGCTCGCCGGCAGGCTCTCGCCGCGCGCCAGCACGTCGCGGAAGCGGTGGTGACCGGGCAGGGAAAACGGCGGTACGACCTTCTTCACGTACTTCATCACCGTGTTGACGAGCAGGGACTTCGGGAAATCGAGCAGGTCACCGACGCGGGTGACGACCACGGTCTCGACCGCGGTGTCGGCGATGACCTTCTCGACGACATTCGCGAACAGTTCCACGACCACGATCGCCTTCGCCCCGGAATCCTTCAGCTGATGGGCGAGTTCGCGCTCGGTGTAGAGCGGGTTCGTGTTCACGACGACCATGCCGGCTCGCAGCGCGCCGAACACCGCGACCGGGTACTGCAGGAGGTTCGGCATCATGATCGCGACACGATCGCCCTTGACGAGCTTCGCCTCGTGCACGAGCCACGCGGCGAACTGCTGCGTCATGCGTTCGAGGGTGGCGAAGTCGATCGTCGTGCCGAGGTTGCGAAACGCGGGGCGCGTCGCGAAGCGCGACGTCGCCTCCGTGAAGACCTCGGTCACCGAGGCGTAGGCGTTCACGTCGATCTCCGCCGGCATGCCGGGCGGGTAGGATTTCAGCCAGGGCTTGTCGTTGTCCATGTTCAGGCCTCCCGGCCACAGCACTTCTTGAACTTCAATCCGCTGCCACAGGCGCAGGGGTCGTTGCGTCCTTGCTTGGGCGCGTCACGCTTGTAGGGGTTGACCTCGGGCATCTCGGCGTCGCGGAAGTACCACTGGCCGTGATAGCGCTCGAACACGCCGAGTTCGTGGTGCACGTGCCGGCGGCGCGCGGCGTCCCGATAGCGCGCCGTGAACTCGACCTTCCCCTTGTCGTCGTCCGGCCCACCGTCCTCGACGTTGCGGATGTCGAGTCCCAGCCATTCCGACTCGCTGGCCCAGCGCGCCGTCGCGCTCTCGTCGATATCGGTGCGCGTGGCGGGGTGATGAGTGGCGAGGATGAAATCCATGTCGCCGGTCACGTGCGCGGTGTAGCGGGCCCGCATGAGCTGCTCGGCCCGCTCGGCCCGTACGCTCCCGTCGATCAGGGGCGCGCAGCAGTCCGCCAGGGTCGTGCCCGTACCGCAGGGGCAGTTCGTCATGAAGGTTCGTCGTGTCGGTTGGGAGCCCGGGGCACGAGTGTAGCCCAGCGCCCGGCGAACACGGCCCGGGCGATGTCCGCGATCTATTGAATCCAGACGCGGTTCCCGTCCTCGTCTCGCACCCACGGGAAATGGATGCGGACGAGGCGCTGACCACGCATCGTCACGGTGCCGCCGTCGCGGTGTTCGCCGCGATCCGTGAACTCGAACGCGTAGTCCCGCCGGAACGCGCTCGTCCCACCGGTCCGGTCGAGCCGGAAACGCGACAGGGCGACACTCTGGTCGAGGAACTGCACCTGGTGATTCTCGCAGGCGCGGCGGGCGTGCCCGACGGCAAGCTCGCGCACCCGGGAGCCGGTCCACCACAGCCCGATCAGCCCGGCTGGCAGGGCGAGCAGAAGCAGATCGAGCAGTGCATTTCCGGTCATCGACGCAGTCTCGCGCGGGGGACTCAATATAATGGGGACCGGACCCGACTGGAAACACCCCGCCATGGCGAGTATCGACGAACTCGACGAGGGCACGCGGACCGCGCTCGAGGCCGCGGCGTTCCGCACGCTGGTCGCGCACCTCCGGGAGCGCAGCGACGTGCAGAACATCGACCTGATGAACCTCGCCGGGTTCTGTCGCAATTGCCTGTCGAAATACTACGTGGCGGCCGCGAGCGAGCGCGATATCGCGATCGACTACGAAGAGGCTCGCACCCACGTCTACGGCATGACGTACCCGGCGTGGAAGGCGGCGCACCAGACCGACGCCACTCCGGAGCAGCAGGCGGCGTATACGCGCTCCCACGCCGCCGGGCACGACTGAGGGCGTCGGCGTGGACACCTTCGCCGATGGCCTGGACGCCGCGCTGACGGCGGCCGAGCCGGTCCGCGTCGCGCTGATCGGCGCGCGCGCGGCGGCACTGGGTGAGGCCGCCGCGACTCGCCTCGTCGGCGAGGGTGCGGTGGCGCGTTTCCCCTCCGTCGCCGATTGCGCGGACGCGCCGTTCGAGGCGCGGGTGGCCGACGTCGCGCTGCTCGGTATCGATACGGTGGCAGAGGGCCGGGACGCGGCGATGAGTCGGATGCTGGGCACCGCCTGCCGACTCTATCCCGCGCGCCTGCTGCTGCTCGTCGAGACGGATGGCCCGGGCTCGGACCTGGCACCCGAGGCGCTGTTCGCCTTCGGGTTCCGGCGGCTTCTGGTACATGCGGACGGCGTGGTGCACGAGTATCGGCTACGTGACTACAAGCTGCCGCCCGACTGGCTGAACGCGCGCTTCTGGGCCAACCCGGAGCGGTTCGCGGTCGACGCGGACGAAGGGGAAGACGACGAGGAGCACGAGTACGAGGACGACGACTACGACGAGTAGCGCCGGCCCGGGGGAACGGGAAGGGCCGCTCGAAGGGCCGCGGGAAGGCGCGCCGGGAGGGACCCGCGGGCGGTGGGCACCGCCGGGGAATTGGTGTACCGTCTCGTGGGTTTGTAACCCTGTCAGGAGTCCGCCTTGAGCACCATCGAGATCACCGAGCTGCTCGGTGACGGGATCGGCCCGGAACTCGCCCGATCCGTGCACGCGGTCGCCGATGCCTTGCCGGTGGATTTCGCCTTCCGTCAGGTCGACTGGAGCCTTGCCGCCCGCGAGGCGAAGGGCGAGGCGGCGATCGACGAGGCCGAAGCCTCGATGCGCGCGACCAAGCTCGCGGTCAAGTACCCGACCGTCACGAAGGCCTCCAGCCCGAACGCCGCGATCCGCCGCCGCTGCGACTTCAGCGTGATCTACCGCCCGGCCATATCGATCAAGGGGATCCACTCCAACTTCAAGGAGAACGTCAATCTGCACATCGTGCGGATCGCCACGGGCGGTACCTACGACGATCCCGGTCAGCTGATCGGCAAGGAGGCGGCGGTGTCGCTTCGCATGGTCGAGCGCAAACCCTGCCGACAGGCCGCCCGCTTCGCCTTCGATCTCGCGCGACGCAAGGGCATGACCTACGGCGGCAGCCACTATTCGATGACGTCGTCCTCCAAGCACACCATCCAACGCGTGACCGACGGCCTGTTCGAGTCGGTCGTGGCCGAGGTGCACGACGAGTTCGCCGACGTCGAGCACCACGTCGAACTGTTCGACGCGCTGCTCGCGAAGATCATCATCGACCCGTCCGCCTACGAGGTCGTGCTGGTACTGAACGAATACGGCGATTTCCTCTCGGACATGGCGTCGGGCCTGGTCGGAAGTCTCGGCACCGGCGCCAGCGGCAACTATTCCTTCACCGACGACGACAAGGTCGACATCGCCATGTTCGATCCCGCCGGCGGCACCGCGCCGGACATCGCCGGCAAGAACGTCGCGAACCCCGCAGCCGTGCTGCTTGCTTTCGGCATGCTCCTCGATCACGTCGATCGCTACGACCTGGGGCACGCGCTCAGGCTCAGCCTGCTCGGCGCGATCGAGGGCGGACAGAGCACGCGCGACCTCGGCGGCGAGCTGAACACCGACGCGTTCACCCAGATCGTCATCGACGGCATCCCGGCACACTTGTAGCGGCGCGAACCCGCCCTCGCAGGACACTCGACCCCATGAGCGCGAACCCGAAGACACCCTCCGGCCCCGCCGCCCCGCTCGCCGACCGATCGATGGAGGCGCTGCAGGCGTCCTCGATGCTGGCAGGCGGGAATTCGCCCTGGCTCGAGAGCCAGTACGAGCAGTACCTGGCCGATCCGAACTCGGTCGACGAGGGCTGGCGGACCTGGTTCCAGAGCCTGCCGATGGTCCACGAGAACACCCGGGAGGTGCCGCTGTCGCAGGTGCGCGAGGAGTTCCGCCGCCTGACCGGTGCTCGTGTGGTCGCGGGCGCGGGTGGTGTGGCCGCCGACGGCAACCCGGCCTCCGAGTCGCATTCGCGCAAGCAGATATTCGTCAGCCAGCTGGTCAATGCCTACCGCGTGCGCGGCCATCAGCTCGCGAAGACCGATCCGCTCGGTCGCGAGACCTCGGCCGCCGTGCGCGAGGTCCGACTGCGCGAGAACGGGCTGTCCGAGAGCGATCTCGATACCGTCTTCCAGACCCCCTCGCTCGAGGGCATCGAGCAGGCGACGCTCCGCGACACGATCGATCACCTCGAGCGCTGCTACTGCGGCTCGATCGGTTACGAGTACATGTACATCGACTACACGCCGCAGAAGGAGTGGTTGCAGCAGCGGATCGAGAGTGTCGCCTCCTCGCCGCAGCTCAACCCCGAGACGCGGAAGTGGATCCTGCAGCGGGTCAGCGCCGCCGAGGGCATGGAGCGCCATCTCGGCTCGCGCTACGTCGGCCAGAAGCGCTTCTCGCTCGAGGGGGGCGAGAGTCTGATCGTCATGATGAGCGAACTCGTCCGGCGCGGCGGGGCCGCCGGCGTGCGCGACATGGTCATCGGCATGGCGCACCGCGGACGCTTGAACGTGCTCGTCAACATCCTCGGCAAGAACCCCGCCGACCTCTTCCAGGAGTTCGAGGGCAAGCACGACGAAAGCCTGTCCTCCGGCGACGTGAAGTACCACATGGGGTTCAGCTCGGACATCCGCACGCCGAAGGGGCACATGCACCTCTCCATGGCGTTCAATCCCTCGCACCTCGAGATCGTCTCGCCGGTGGTCGAAGGCTCGGTGCGTTCGCGTCAGGACCGCTACGGCGACAAGTCCGGCGAGCTGGTCATCCCGATCGCGATCCACGGGGACGCCGCCTTCGCCGGCCAGGGCGTCGTCATGGAAACGTTCAACATGGCGGACTCGCGCGGCTTCTCGACGAAGGGCACGATCCACATCATCATCAACAACCAGATCGGCTTCACCACGAGCAACGCGGCCGACGCGCGCTCGACGCTCTACGCGAGCGACGTCGCGAAGATGATCGGCGCGCCGATCTTCCACGTGAACGGCGACGATCCCGAGGCGGTGCACTTCGTCACCCAGCTCGCGCTCGACTTCCGCATGGCCTTCAAGAAGGACGTCGTGATCGACATGGTCTGCTATCGGCGGCACGGCCACAACGAGACCGACGAGCCCTCCGTGACGCAGCCGATCATGTACTCGACCATCAAGGCGCTGCCGACGACGCGCAAGCTCTACGCCGATCGTCTGGTCGCTGCGGGCATCGTCACCGGCGAAGTGGCGGAGGCGATGGTGAACGACTACCGACAGGCGCTCGACGACGGTGAGACCGTCGCCCCGGGCATCATCGAGGGGCTCGACGAGGCGCCCGAGCTGCACATCGACTGGAGCAAGTACGTCGAGGGCGACTGGCGTGTCCCGTACGACCCGACGGTACCGCTCGAGCGTCTGCAGGCGCTTGGCACGAAGCTCGGTGAATTGCCCGAGGGGCTGGTGTTGCATTCCCGGGTCAAGAAGATCGTCGAGGACCGGCGCAAGATGACCGCCGGTGCGCTGCCGCTCGACTGGGGGTTCGCCGAGACGCTCGCCTACGCGACGCTGGTCGACGACGGCTACGACGTGCGTCTGTCCGGGCAGGACTCCGGGCGGGGCACCTTCGCCCATCGGCACGCGGTGCTCCACAACCAGAAGCTGCCCGGAGCGTACGTACCGCTCCGCGAGGTCTCCGACAAGGGGAACTTCCTCGTCATCGACTCGGTGCTGTCCGAGGAGGCGGTGCTCGGCTTCGAATACGGCTACGCGACCGCCGACCCGAACACGCTGGTGATCTGGGAGGCGCAGTTCGGTGACTTCGCCAACGGCGCGCAGGTCGTCATCGATCAGTTCATCAGTTCGGGCGAAACCAAGTGGGGGCGCATGTGCGGCCTCACCATGCTGCTGCCGCACGGCTACGAGGGTCAGGGCCCCGAGCACTCCTCGGCCCGCATCGAGCGCTTCCTCCAGCTCTGCGCCGAGGACAACATGCAGGTGCTGGTGCCGAGCACGCCGGCGCAGGCCTATCACATGTTCCGACGCCAGATGCTCCGGCCCAGTCGCCGGCCGATGATCGTCATGACGCCCAAGAGCCTGCTCCGTCACCGGCTCGCGACCTCCACGCTCGAGGACCTGGCGCACGGCACCTTCCAGCCGGTCATCGACGAGATCGACGACATCGCGGCGAGCAAGGTCGAGCGGTTGATCCTCTGCAGCGGCAAGGTCTACTACGACCTGCTGGAAGCGCGGCGCGAGGCCGAGCCCGGCAACGTCGCGATCGTGCGGCTCGAGCAGCTCTACCCCTTCCCCTACATCGACATGGAAGCGGTCATCGCCCGCTACCCGAACGCGCGCGAGATCGTCTGGTGTCAGGAGGAGCCGCGCAACCAGGGTGCGTGGCGATCGAACCGGCACCGCATCGAGCGCGTCCTGCCCGACGGCGTCGACGAAGTCGAGTTCGCCGGTCGCAAGCCGTCCGCCTCTCCCGCGACCGGCTACATGAAGCAACACCTGATCGAACAGAAGCGTCTGGTGCAGGAAGCGCTCGGCGCCGTCGAGAACAGCCAGACCCGCTAGCGCGTCAGCCGGTGGCGCCGACGGAGGTCGGCGCACCGGCCGTCGCTTCTTCCGGAACGCCTGCGCGTCCCGCTTGCCCACGATCCATCTTCCCTCGACCACCTTCGCGCACCGCGAAAGGACATTCCATGAGCTCCGAGATCAAGGTTCCCACCCTGCCCGAATCGATCGCCGACGCGCTGATCGTCACGTGGCACAAGCAGCCCGGGGATGCGGTCAGGCGCGACGAGGTACTGGTCGACGTCGAGACCGACAAGGTGGTGCTCGAGGTGCCGGCCGCCGAGGACGGTGTGCTCGGGGAGATCATCGAGGACGAGGGGTCGACGGTCACCGCGCATCAGGTCATCGGCACGATCGAGGCAGGCGACGGTGCCGCCGCGGGTGACGGCGACGCGAAGGCGGCGGACGCCGGCAAGTCCGATGCGGAATCCGGCGACAGCGGTTCGGACGACGAGGACAAAGGCGACGAGACCGGTGGCCAGACCAGCCCGTCCGTCCGGAAGCTCCTGTCGAAGCACGGCGTCTCCGCCGACGATGTCCGCGGCACGGGCAAGAACGGCCGGATCTCGAAGGAAGACGTCGAGCGGCACGTCGCGAAACACGACGCCGAGGGCGGCGACGGCGGCACCGAGGGACGCACGGCGGACCCGACCGGGTCGGGCTCCAAGCCCTCGGGTGACGAGGCAACCGGCGGCATGCCGGCCGCCGGCGCCGCGGCGGCGAACGACGAGACAGGCACGATCGGCGTCGGCGAGCGCACCGAGAAGCGCGTGCCGATGTCGCGTCTGCGCGCGCGCATCGCCGAGCGTCTGCTGTCGGCGACGCAGAACACCGCGATGCTGACCACGTTCAACGAGGTCGACATGTCCGGCTTCATCGCGCTGCGAACGCAGTACAAGGACGTCTTCGAAAAGAGCCACGGGGTGAAGCTCGGCTTCATGTCGATCTTCCTGAAGGCCGCGACCGAGGCGCTCAAGCGCTACCCCGACATCAACGCCTCCATCGACGGCGACGACGTGGTCTATCACGGCTACTGCGACATCGGCGTCGCGGTCTCCTCGGAGCGCGGTCTCGTGGTGCCGGTCCTGCGCAACACCGAGCACATGTCGCTCGGCGACATGGAGAAGGCCATCGGTGGCTATGCCGAGAAGGCGCGTGCCGGCAAGCTCGCGGTGGAGGACATGACGGGCGGCACGTTCACCGTCTCGAACGGCGGCGTGTTCGGCTCGATGATGTCCACGCCGATCCTGAATCCGCCGCAGAGCGCGATCCTCGGCATGCACGCGACCCAGGACCGCGCGGTCGTCGTGAACGGGGAGATCGTGATTCGCCCGATGATGTACGTCGCCCTCTCCTACGACCACCGCGTGGTGGACGGCAAGGGCGCCGTCGGTTTCCTGAAGACGATCAAGGAGATCGTCGAGCAGCCGGCGCGCGTCGTCTTCGACGTCTGATCGACGGGCATCGGAGACCTCACGGACCGGCGCTGCGGTTCGGCAGGCCGAATCGGCAAGGCAGATCGGCGCGCTGAATCGGCAAGCCGAATCGGCTTCTCGGCTCGACACCCAGGACGGAACACGACGATGAACGGCACCGACAGCTTCGCCACCCGTGAACTAGGGCGGACCGGACTACACCTGACCGAGTTCGGACTCGGCTGCGCCGCGATGGCGGGCAACCACCGCGTGGTGCCCGACGAGGACATCGCCGCGGCCATCGACGAGGGGCTCGCGAGCGGTATCCGCTTCGTCGACACGGCGCCGTTCTACGGCTTCGGCCGATCGGAGCGCTTCGTCGGCGACGGGCTCCGGAACTTCGACGACGACTACGTGCTCTCGAGCAAGGCCGGTCGCTTGCTGGTTCCCGGCGCGACGCGCCACGCCGACGCGGACGACTGGCCGGGCGCGCTGCCGTTCACGCCGGTGTACGACTACAGCTACGACGGTGTGATGCGCTCCTTCGAGGACAGCCTGCAGCGGCTCGGGCTGCCGCGCATCGACATCCTGCTGCTGCACGACATCGGCACGATGCAGCACGGCGAGGCGGCGAACGCGCCGTTGATGAAGGACGCGATGACGGGCGGCTACAAGGCCCTCGACGAGCTGCGTTCGAACGGCGACATCAAGGCCATCGGGCTCGGCGTGAACGAGCGCGAGGTCTGTCTCGAGGCGATGGAACACGGTCGCTGGGACTGCTTCCTGCTCGCCGGACGCTACACCCTGCTCGAACAGGACCCGCTCGCCGATCTCTTCCCCGCCTGCGAGAAGGCCGGCACCGGCATCATCCTCGGCGGGCCGTACAACTCCGGGATCCTGGTCGGTGGCGACACCTGGAACTACGCCAAGGCGCCGCCCGCCGTCGTCGACCGGGTGCGGCGCATCGCCGCCGTCTGCGCGGCCCATGACGTGCCGCTGCCGGCCGCCGCGCTCCGCTTCCCGCTCGGCTCCCCGCTGGTCGCGAGCGTCATCCCCGGCCCGCGCTCGCGCGCCGAGGCGCGGCAGAACATCGAGTGGTTCCGGCACGAGATTCCCGCCGCCCTCTGGAGCGATCTGGCCGCCGAAGGGCTGCTTGCCGAGGATGCCCCGCTACCGGGATAGAGGCCGATCGGGTCCTCGGCACCGATGCGGGCGCCAGGTGTCCGCAGGCGCAGGGCCCGCGATCTTCACGGACAGCTCGAGCGGTATCTTCGGTCGACGTCGGCCCACGGGCGGGCGATAGGCTCGAACTGCTAGTAAATGCTAATTGATGCGACGCTAGCATTTGATGTCGCAGATGAGCCCGCCGTCACCATGTCCCGCTGCAGCAAGTCGCCTGATCACGAGGCCGTTGTCCTCGCATTGGCGAGCAGCGCGGATGAGGAAGCCCGCGCGCGAGCTCTACAGGTCCTGAGCCAGGGCCCGGTCGACAGCAGTGGCCGCTACCTTCACTGGTCCGACCTTCGCCATCGAACGCCGCCCGAGGGCCTGCAGCTTGTCGAGTGGTGGGCCGGAACGCGAATGGCTCGCCAGCGAGCCGGTGTCTACTTGCCTCTGCGAGGATTCGGATCCGAACCCTTTTGGCTATGTCAACACAATGCGATGTCGTCGCGGCTGCACTGGCTGGACATGCACGCGGCAGGTGCGATGACCGGTGAGCCGTATCTTGCGGACGCGGCCGTACGACGACGGTACCTGATGCGCAATCTGGTCGAGGAGGCGATCAGCTCAAGCCAACTGGAAGGTGCCTCCACCACGACTGTCGATGCGAAGGCCATGATCGCGTCAGGGCGCGCTCCGAACAGTCTCGACGAGCGGATGATCTTCAACAACTACCGGGCGATACAGCGCGTTCGGGAAATTCGGAACGAGCCGATGTCACTCGACCTGGTGTTCGAGCTGCATCGAATCGTGACGCACGACACGCTCGAGCAAGACGACATGGCCGGGCGTTTTCGGAACGCACCTGTCTATGTGAGTGATCGTCGAAGGAGCGAGACGGTGCACGAACCTCCACCCTCGTCGGAGCTCCACGAACGGATGCAAGAGCTCTTCGACTTCGCGAACAGAGAGCCGACGAAACCTCACGAATTTACGCATCCCCTGATAAGGGCCATTGCGCTGCATTTCATGATCGGGTGGATACACCCGTTTGTCGATGGCAACGGTCGAACGGCAAGAGCGTTGTTCTATTGGTCCATGTCCCGATCCAACTACTGGCTGGTCGAGTACCTGTCGATCTCGGCCGCCTTGAAGAAAGCGCCGATAAAATACATGCACACCTACGTAAAGACGGAGTCGGATGGGAACGATCTCACCTATTTCGTCGACCACCAACTCGGTGTCCTGGAGGATTCCATCGCTCGTTTGCACCGGTGGATCGAACGACGTACCGGTGAAACGCGCGCGACGCTTGCGCTACTGGAAGGTGAGTCCGAGCTTCGCGGAATCCTAAACTTGAGGCAAAGTCTGCTTCTGCGTCATGCGCTCGATCATCCCGACGAGACGTTCACGATCGTAGGCCACATGGCTCGACACCAAGTCACCCATCAGACCGCCCGAAAGGATCTGATGCAGTTGTCCGACGAGCTGGAACTGCTGGTGCGTTACAAGAGCGGTCGGCAGTTCCACTTCCGAACGCCGACTGATCTGAACGAGAGAATCGAGAGGTTTCGATAGCGTCGGCATTCAGCGACGGTGGCCGCCGAGGTTGGTCTACGTCCGTCTTGCCCGGTGCCGACAGGATTCTCCCCAGACGGAATATCGAGACGTCTGCCGGATGAGCAGCGGCGGGCCCTGTCTACCAGCGATGGTGCACCTGATCGAAGAGGTGCTCGTCGTAGATCGCTCGCACCGCCGCCATCGTCGCGGCGTCCAGGTCGGGGAGCGAGGAGGCTGCCGCGTTGTCGTTCACCTGCGTCGGGCGCTTCGCGCCGGGGATCGCGCAACTCACCCCCTCGTGCGCGAGGATCCACTTCAGCGCGAACTGCGCCATCGTCACGCCGTCGGGCACGAGCGGGCGCAGGGCCTCGACCGCCGCGAGGCCCGCCGCGTAGTCGACGCCCGCGAAGGTCTCGCCCTTGTCGAAAGCCGCGCCTTCGCGGTTGAAGCGGCGGTGGTCGTCGTCCTCGAAGGTGGAGGTCGCCGTCATCTTGCCGGTCAGCAGCCCGCTCGCGAGTGGCACGCGCGTGATGACGCCGACGTTCCGCCTTGCCGCTTGTTCGAGGAAGAGCTCTGCCGGCCGTTGGCGGAAGGCGTTGAAGATGATCTGCACGGTGGCGACGTTCGGGTACTCGATCGCCTTCAACGCCTCCTCGACCTTCTCGACGCTGACGCCGTAGTGACGGACCTTGCCCGCCGCCACGAGCTCGTCCATCGCCGCGAACAGCTCCGGGCGGTAGTAGCAGTCGGTCGGCGGACAATGCAGCTGGACGAGATCGAGCGCGTCGGTCTCGAGGTTCGCGAGGCTCCGGTCGACGAAGCCCTCGAGGTTCGCCTTCGTGTAGCCGTCGGCGACGTGCGGGTCGAGGCGCCGGCCGGCCTTGGTCGCGACGGTGATCGGCTCCTCGCGCTCGCGCCGAAGACGGGCGATCAGGCGCTCGCTCCGCCCGTCACCGTAGACGTCGGCGGTATCGAAGAAGTCGATGCCGGCATCGAGCGCGGCGTGCAGGGCACGCATCGATTCCTCGTCGTCGACCTCGCCCCAGGTGCCGCCGATGGCCCAGGCGCCGAAGGCGATCTCGGATACTCGGTAGCCTGTCTTGCCGAGGGTACGGTGATGCATGGGATGCCGGACGCGGGTGAGCGGTCGCCCACTGTATCGCGAGAGGATCGCGATATGGTTCGACGCCCTGCAGAGGGGGCCGTGTGCGGTGCGCTACGATGCGGGCCCACCGCATGTCACGAGATCGACGATGAGCAGCCTTTCCTTCTTCGGAGCCGCCGGAACGGTCACCGGTTCCTGCACGTTGCTGGAGGCGGGCGAGCGCCGCTGCCTGATCGATTGCGGCCTGTTCCAGGGAAATCGGGCGACGCGCGCACTGAACGATCAGCCGTTCCCGTTCGACGCCGCCACCATCGACTGCCTGCTGCTGACGCATGCGCACACCGATCACACGGGCCTCGTCCCGAAGCTGATCAAGGCGGGGTTCACCGGTCGCATACACGCGACGCGCGCCACCGCGGATCTGCTCGCCTTCATGATGGAGGACTCGGCCCGTATCCAGGAGTCGAACGCCGAGCGCGAGAACCGCCGCCGCCAGCGCGAAGGCAAGGCGCCCGTCGAACCGCTGTACACCGTCGAGCATGCGAAGGAGGCGTTGTCTCGACTCGAGACACTCGACTACGGTGACTGGCTGACACCGGTCGAGGGAATCGAGGCGCGCTGGTGGAATGCCGGACACATCCTCGGGTCGGCCTCGATCGAGCTGCGTTGCCCGGAGCCTGCCACCGGGAAGACGCTGCGTCTCCTGTTCTCCGGCGATCTCGGACCGGACGAGAAGACCTTCCACGCGGCGCCCGATGCGGAGGAGGGGTTCGACTACGTGATCTGCGAGAGCACCTACGGCGATCGCGAGCGTGCCGAGTACACGCTGGACGCACGACGTGCGGCGTTGAAGAAGGAACTCGTCGCGGCCCTCGCGCGAGGCGGCAACGTGGTCGTGCCGTGCTTCGCGGTCGAGCGCAGCCAGGAACTCCTGCACGACATCGGCGTGCTGCTCGCGAACGGCGATCTGCCCGACGCGACCGTCTACCTCGACAGCCCGCTCGCGAGCAAGGTCACCGAGGTGTTCGCGAAACACGCCGACTCCCTGGAAGACATCGAGCTACCGGCGGACGCGCTGTTCCGCGACCCGAACTTCCGCATCGTCGAGAGTGTGGACGAGAGCAAGGCGATCGCCGACGTGAAGCGCGGCGCGATCATCGTCTCGGCCAGCGGCATGGCCGACGCCGGACGCGTCGTGCATCACCTGAAGAACACTATCTGGCGAACCGAGTCGACGGTGCTGTTCGTCGGCTACCAGTCCCCTGGCACGACAGGCTCGCACATCCGGAGCGGCGCCGACGAGGTGTTCCTGCACGGCGAGAAATTCACGATCGAGGCGACGATTCGCAGCATCGGCAACTACTCCGCGCACGCCGATCAGAGCGAGCTGCTCGAGTGGATCGTCGAGCGACTGCCGATCGCCGGCGCGCTGTTCCTGAACCACGGGGACGACGACGCGCGCGAGACGCTCACGAAACTCCTCGCCAAGCGCGGTCTCGCCCGCGAGAAGGTCTTTCACCCGACCTTCGACGAACGCTTCGAACTCGCCACCGGAACGCCCGAGTCGAAGGGACGCGTGGTCGAGCGGGTCGATCCCGACCTGCTCGTGCCGGACGGCCGCGGTGACCATGCGCGGTTCGCGCTCGCGCTCGGGAAGCGGCTCGACGCGCTCGACGCCACCGCCGGCAAGGCATTGATCGAACGCCTCGAAGCGGTGCTCGAATCAGAGTGAGAAGCGGAACGTCGCCCATGCACTGACGACGCTGACGGCCGGTCGACGGAGCGGGCTGTCGGTCACCCCGCCGCGTCGGTGTGCCCGTCCGCCGCCAGAGCCGATCGTCCGGTAGACGTCGGCCCCGCCGGGTCGCGTCACGCGAGCAGCCGATCGAAGGCCGCGGCACTGACGAAGTCGTTCTCCGACAGCCCGTCCACATCGTGGGTGGTGTACGCGATCCGGCAGTAGCCGACACCGAAGGCGAGGTCGGGGTGATGGCCCTGCCGGTCGGCGAGATAGGCGGCGAGGTTCGCCAGGTACGTGGCCTTCGCGAACCCCCGGCACGTGACGGTCCGCTCGATCGACGTCGCGTCGGCGTTCATGGACCAGTCCTCGTGAAGGTCGGCGAGTCTTGTCGCCGCCGCCTCGGCCGTCAGCCGCGTGTGGATCGGGTAGTCGTCCTGCTTCGGCATCCTGGATCATCCTATCGTGACTCGACTGAAACGAACCCGTTGCTCGCGGGCACGATCGCATGCCCACGCCCACGCCCACGCCCACGCCCACGCCCACGCTCACGCTCTCGCCCTCGCCCTCGCCACGACTCGTGCAAGCATTGTCGGGGGATGTCGGCGGAGCCAGCGCCTGGCACAGCGCAGCGACTTCGCGCCGCGCACCCGCGTCCTCACCCGATACACCGAACCTGACGATGCAATGAAGAGCTCGGTTCCGTCCGCGCCTCCGAAGCAGCAGTTCGACGTGGCATCCGGCAACTCGACATGACCGATCTACCTCCCGTCCGGTAACAGGCAACGGATGCCGTCGGCCGAACTGGTCCAGATACGCCCTTCGACATTGATCCGCAGCCCGTCGGGCACGCCAGGCTCGATCGCGGATCCGTGAACCAGACACGGCCGTCACTCTTCACGACGACATCGTCGGGTGAGTTCAGCCTTTGCCCGTCGATGCTCCGGGTCAGCACGCTGACCGCCGCGGGATCGGCAGGATCATCTCTCCCGATCACTCGCCTGCCCCCGTGCTCGCAGGACACCATGCGTCCGGCCAGATAAATCGTGTTGCCGTTCGCGACGTCGGTGTCCTCCAGCGCGGTACGCACGCCCCCGGCTTCGCGCCACCGGAGCATGCGCTTGGACGGAATATCGTTGAAGTACAGCTCGCGGTGCCACCATGCGGGCCCTTCCGTCCAGGCGTGGGCGCTCGCGATGCGCTGGGGGGCGCATCATCACGGATCAGCGTCAGGAATTCCGGATCGTCGCTGGAAATCTTCACGGGATCTTTCATCGACTGGTCTCCCGACGCCTGAGATTCTGCACCACCAGCATGATGATGATGATGCTGCCGAACACGATCTGCCTGAAGGCCTCACCGATCTGCATGACCGACAGGATCGAGGTCAGCAGGGTGATGAACAGGGCCCCGCCCACGGTACCGATGTAGGAGCCACGTCCACCGAGAATCGAGGTGCCACCGATGACCACCGCTGCGATCACCGGCATCAGGTAGGGATCGCCCATCGATTGGTAGGCTTGATTGGCGTAGCCCGCGAGTAGCACACCTCCCAGCGCGGAACACAGGCCTGCGATGACGAAGGCCACGAAGGTCACCGACGTCGTGCCGACGCCCGACAGCCAGGTCGCCTTCTCGGAGTGACCGATAGCGATCAGGTAGCGCCCGAGTGACGTACGGTGCAGGAGCCACAGCAAGAGCACCGACAAGGCGATCCAGACCAGAAACGCGTTCGGCACACCGAAGCTGCGACCCGTGGCAAGCAGGCTCATCAAGGGGGAAGCTTCGCCCTTGGGGTTGAAGCCGCCGGTGAACAGCACCGACGAGCCGAGCAGTATCGCGTTCACCGCCAGTGTCCACACCATCGATGGTATGCGGAACAGTGCGACCCCGACGCCGTTGATCACGCCTATCACCGCCCCGACGGCCAACGCGGCGGGAATGGCGAACGCCTGCCACAACGGATCGCCGGTGCCGGCGAGCGTCGTCGACACGATGGCCGCCCAGCCCAGGGTCCACGGAACTGACAGATCGATGTGCCCGAGCAGTATGACCACCATGGCTCCGGCAGCGAGGACACCGAGGAAGGCGGCGATCTGCGTCTGCGTGAGCAGGTACTCCAGACTCAGGAACGTGGGAAACACCAGGGATCCCAGGAGCACGACGACGATCGATCCCAGCCAGGGCATGGCGGCATCGAGGTCGAGGCGGCGCGGCGCGTTCATCGTTCGAACGCCTCGAGCCGGTTCCTGAGTCTCAACACGTCGGCACCACCGATCGCGATGGCGAGCGCAAGGATCAGGCCTTCCACGAAGGGTTGCGCCAGTGGCGGCAAGCCGGAGAAGAACATCAGCGCCGAGATCGTCTTCAGGATGAACGCTCCGATGATCGCGCCGATCAGGGAGCCCACACCACCCCGTAGCGCGACGCCGCCCAGCACGATGGCCGCGATCGAATTGAGCGTGAAGTTCGGACCGATACCTGCATCCCCGGTCGTGGTGACGAAACCGACGTAGGTGCCTGCCAGCCCCGCGAACAGCCCGGCAAGCGCGAACGCCCCGATGCGCACAGCCGCGACCGGCGTGCCGGATTGCCAGGCGGCCTGTTCCGATGAGCCGGTGGCGTACAGGCTGAGCCCGAAACCGGTGCGCTTCAGCGGCAACCAGAACAACAGCACGATGCCGGCGATGATGATCAGCGCGACCGGCACACCGGCCACGTCCAGCGTCATGCGGTCGGCCAGGTCATAGTCGATGATGCCGCCAGGCGTCGGTCGCACCCACAGGGCGATACCGCCGTAGATGGCAGCAGTGGCAAGCGTCGCGACGATCGGTTGCAATCGTCCGTAGACGATGATGACGCCGTTGACGATGCCGCAGGCAAGCCCGACCAGCAACACCGTAGCCGAGCCGAAGGCAAGTTCCAGTGCCGACCCGGATACCAGGTGCGAGGCGACGACGTTGCACAGCGCCATGATCGCCCCTACCGACAAGTCGAGCCCGCGCACCAGCACGGCAAAGAATTGCGCCATGGCCACCAACGCGAGCAGCGTCGCCTGATTGGCCCAGATCGTCAGCACATACGTGCTGGCTCCGCTCGGGTGCGTGCCGAGGTAGAGCGCCAGCGCCATCGCCAGGAAGACCGCCGCGAACAGCTCGCGCGGATTGCCGAGAAGGCGATCGCTCCAGGCGTTGCTCATGCCGGGTGGGTCACGGCTCGTTTCTCGTGCCGGATCGCGCTTGCAGGCTGTCTCATGCCGCCACGTTCAGGGATGCGGCAATGACGTTCTCCGATGTCAACGACTCCCCCGCCAGGCGTTGCACCACTCGCCCGCCGTAGAACACGTGCACTTCATCGCACAGGTGCACCAGCTCCTCCTGATCTGTCGTCAGCAGCACGATACCGATTCCGTTCGTTGCCAGACGCCGGAGAAGCGTATAGATCTGCGCCTTGGTCTTCACGTCGATGCCCCTCGTGGGATCGGCCAGCAACAAGACGCGCGGCTTCAATGCCAGCCACTTCATCAACGCGACCTTCTGCTGATTGCCGCCGGACAGCGAACCCACCGGTTGATCGAACGAGGCGCACACGAGTTCGAGCTCGCTGGCGAGCGCAGCGATGTCCGCTTCGCTTCCGTCTCCTCGCCCGGCCTCGCGGCCAAGCAATGCCAGCGTGACGTTGTCCCTGATCGACAGCGCCGGGATCAAGCCTTCGGTCTTCCGGTCTTCGGGCACCAGCGCCAGCCCCACCGCAGGCGCCTTGGCCGAGCGTGGTCCGGACAGTCTGATCGGGTGACCGTCGAGCCGCACCTCACCGTGCACGCGCCGCAGCACGCCGAAGAGCGCATGCAGCAAGATCGTCTGTCCCTGTCCGTCCAGCCCGCCGATGCCGGTGATGCTGCCTGCGCGCACGTCGAGATTGACCTGATGCAGACCACCCTCCCATGAGAGATCGTGCACGGACAGCAGGGGCGGCCCGGTCGGTACCCCGAGAGTCCGGTCGCCGACGGACGCCTTCGGTGGAAACAGCGCGGTCAGCGGCTGCCCGATCATCAGACGGATGATGTCGCCGTAGTCGTAGGCGCCGTTGTCGAAGGTCTCGACAAGGCGACCATTTCGGAACACGCTGATACGATCAGCGAGCGCGTCCACTTCGTGGAAGCGATGCGAGATGAACAGGACACCCAGCCCCTCGTCCCTGAGCTCGCGCAAGAGATCGAACACCCGCTCCACGACGCTCGCGTTCAGCGCAGAGGTCGCCTCGTCGAGTATGAGCAGACGCGGCGAGCGATACAGGGCCTTCACGATTTCGACCAGCTGCCGGTCAGGCAAGGTGAGATCGCGCACTCGCATCGTCAGCCGGATCGACTCGCCGCCGATGCGATCGAGCAGCGCGCGTGCGTGGCCGAGCTTGCGGTAGGAGAACAAGCCGAGCCCGGTCGAGCGCGCACCCAGCAGCAGGTTGTCGCGCACCGACAGATCCGGCGCCAGCGACAATTCCTGGAACATGCAGACGATGCCGTGCGACTGCGCGGCCGCCGGCGTGGCCAGACGGGTTGCCCGAGCTTCGATGAAGATCTCGCCGGGCGTCGGCTGCACCACGCCCGCGATCAGCTTCATCAGCGTGGACTTGCCCGCGCCGTTCTCGCCGAGTACCGCATGGATCTCACCGGCGCGGCACGTGAAATCGACCTCGCTCAGCGCCGCAACCGGGCCGTAGTGACGCGAGACGCCGCGCAGCTCCAACAGCGGCACGGCGTCGGACGAATCCACCCCTCAGCTGTTGTCAGGCGTCTGGCCGAGCAGCTCCTCGGGGGTGAACGAAGGGAAGCACGCGGGGAAACCCGTGCCGGTGTTGAATGATTTGGGCAGATCGGGGAAGTAGTCCGTGCCCGCCACCATGTCCGCATTCATCACTTGCGGAATCGGCAGGAACACGGTCTGCGGCAGCGTGTTGCCCTGCAACAGTTCAACCGCCGCCTCGAGTGCCACAGCGGCCATCGCCGGCGCCTGACTGGCAGAAACGCCCGGGATATCCAGCTCGTCGATCAGCATGCGTACGCCGTTCTCGGCGTCCAGGCCCATCGGCACCACGGGATGCTCGGCCGCCTGCATCGCGTTGATGGTCCCCGCCCCTCCATGCTGCGACACCACGCCATCGAACCGGCCGTGCGTGGCGAGTGCATCCGCCACCACTTTCTGGCTGGTGCCGGTGTCCCAGTTGCCCACGACCTCGACGATCTCCAATCCGTCGACCTTCTCGAGCACCGACATCATGCCGAGCCTGCGATCGCGGTCGGTGGCATTGCCGGGCAGGCCATTGACCATCAGGATCTTCTTCGCGTTACCGCCGAGCTCGTCCATGACCGTCTGCGCCTTCAGGCGACCCAGCTCCAGCTGGCTCTCGTTGATCTGCACGACCTTGTCGGTGTCGAGCACGTTGTCGAACGGCACCAGCACGACGCCGGCCCGTGCAGCGCGACGAATCACCGGCTCGAATGCCGACGGATTGACCGCGATGAACGTGATCGCGTCAAAGCCTGCCGCGATGAAATTGTCGATTGCCGCAATCTGCGCAGCGCTGTCGTTGCCGACGGAGACCACCTTGAACTCCTCGAGCTTCGCTGCGTTGTCCGGTCTCGCAGCCCAGGCTTTCGACGCCTGAATCGCGGCGATCCGCCAATCGTTGCCTGCAAAGCCGTTCACGAAGGCGATCTTGTAAGGCCCTTCCTTCGCCTCGTAGCTGATGGCGGTCGTGTCCGGCGCCGGGCCGAAGCACTCGGCACGGTGGGTGTCCTGAGCCAGCACGGGCGCCGTGGCGCCGAGCATTGCGAAGCCTGCGCCGAGTCCAAGTGCGAGAGATGTCAGTCTTTGCATCGGATCGAACTATCCATGGGACGAGTGGCGCGGACGACCGGCTGGTCGTCACGTGAATCATGATCCTCCGGCGCAACGTTGCCGATGCGGCGGCACACCCGAAGATACGGTTTGTGCGCGCGGCGAGTCAACAGCCACCCGATGAACAGGGTCGTGTCTCTCACCGATCGTGCCCGACGTCTCGGCGACGATTCTCGATGGCTATCGCGGCGTTCGGTCCCTCATGCCAGGGTTCGAGCTCGACCCACCACGCCCAGCTGGCCGCGGTCGATTTCCGGTCCGGGGGGAGGCGCTGAAACGCGGCACGCGCCTCGCGGGGGAGCGGTTCGATCGGTGTCGGCGCGTTTCCATCGTGCCGCTGGCGTCAAGCGCCTGCGTCGAACCGAACACCCTGTCGAACAGGTGTCACAACGCGCTCGCCGTCACCTCGGGCGTGGTGCCGACCAGCGGTCGTCCGTTCAGTACGCCGAAGACGGGATGGCTCATCAACGCGATGAGCGACACTCGGCGCGTCGACTTGCCGGTCGGGATGCGTTGCTCGCCGAGCAGCAGCGCCAGATCGATGATCAGCGAATGCCAGATCGGGCGGATCGGACGGTGGCCGCTTCCCACCGCGTTGCGCCCGGGGACCAAGGCTCGAGGCTCTCCTCGACATGCCGGGTGATCCAGTCACCGATCGTCGACCATGCCTCGGCGGTCGGCGCGACATCGACGCCGCCCCCTTCCAGCAGGGTCGTGATCTCGCCGACGCGAGCGGCGCGTGCGCTCATCAAGTGCCTGAAGGCATCCCGCGCGTAGGCGTCGGGCAGGTATTCGATATCGAACGGTTGCGGCGAGCGATACGGCGTGTAGCCCTCGAATCGCTGCGTGTAGTTGCCGCGTTCGGCGGCGATCTCCGACCAATCGAACAACACCGTGCGCGCGCCGATCGTGTATGGCGTCTGGCCGATGAAGGGATCGGCCGATCGCGGACGGAACACGGCGCGCACGAAACGTCACGAATCCAGCAAGGGGCCATGTCGATAGGGTTTCACGGATGAGGACGTGCCTCCCTCAGTTGAACCAGCCGCCGATGGTACGTCCAAGTGCGCTGCCGCCGATCGCGCCGCCCACGGCGCCCACCGCGCTGCCCGCCGGCCCGCCGACGAAGGCGCGCCGTCCGAGCCCGCGAGTGCCGCCGAGGCGATCGCCGATGCGGCGCGCCGGTCGCTGCCGCTCGGCAAGGCGGCCAGGGTGTCGGCCGTGGTCGGCAACGCGGCGAGCGCGTCCGATGTCGTGCGAGCGCGGCTGGCCTCGCGGGCGGCATCGGCGCTGCCGCCCTTGCCGGCACCGCCCGAGCGCGTCGACACCCCTGCCGTGGCGGAGCCGCGTGCCCGGTCCGCCGAACGTGAGCCTGTCCCGGTTGCGCTGGCAGTGGTCATGGCTGTCTGTCCCCGTCGTCGACATCGGAGACTGCGCCGTCGGCTCGGCGAGCGCCATCGGGGTGAACCCCTATGGCGAAGCTCGGACGAACTCCATGACCATCGCCGCCGTCCACGTGAACGACGCGCCACCGCAGGGCTCGCCGCTGATCGGGTCGTAGTACTCGGCGAAGCCGGACACGTCGATCAAGGCCAGGCTATCGCGCTCGATGCGATCGGCCATCGCGTGCTCGCCGGCCAAGCGCAGGCCGTCCACGATCAGGTAGTTGACGATCAGCCAGACCGGCGCACGCCAGTAGCGCTTGGCGTCGAAGCGCGGGTCCGTCGGGTCATGGCTCGGCACGAGGTAGCGCACGCCTTCGCCGAGGACCTCGAGCCGCGCGACGAGCGCGTGCGCCCGGGCGGCGGGTATCGGCGCGAGCACCGGCAGCAAGCCGCCGATCGAGGCACTGTCGACCGCCTCTCCGCTGGCCCGATCGTGACAGACGTACTGACCGTGGGCCTCGCTCCACAGGGACTCGAGGGCGGCCAGTCCGCGCGTGGCCCGCGCGCGGTTGGACGCCGCGATGGACGACTCCCCGAGCGCCTCGGCAACCGTCGCTAGATCGAGGCAGCTGCGGATCAGGATCGCGTTGAACCCCGGATCGACGATCCGGAAGGGCGACGCCTCGTGCAGCCTCGCGTTGTCCCAGTCGAGCCTGCGGAAGCGCTCGAGCAGCCAGATGTAGCGGTCGTACTGTTCGCGGGTCGGGCGGTGGGCCGGATCGGCGTGCTGCGTGTCGCGGCGCTGGTACGGCGCCACGCCTTCGGTCGGCACGCGCTCGAAGGCGGTGTCCCAGTCGATCGAGTTGTCGCGCCCCGACTCCCAGGGGTGGATCAGGGCGACCAGGCCGGTTCGTTCGGGGTCACGGTTGGCGTAGAACCAGGCGTGCCAGCGATCGATCGGCTCGAGCAGCGCGCGAGCCCGTTCTCGGGCCAGCTCGCTGTCGCGGGCCCGCTCGAACAGTCGCCCGACGGCGAAGCCTGCGACGGGCGGTTGCGAGATGCCCGAGGTCGGCGTCGCGCGCCCTGTTCCCCAGACACCCGGCCCCGGGAAGTAGCCGTCGTCGTGCTCGTGGAAGACGATGTGCGGCACCATGCCGTCCTCCCACTGATGCTCGAACAGCGTCTCGATCTCCTGCCAGGCACGGCGCTCGTCGACGTGCGACTGCCCCAGCGCGGTCAGGCAACTGTCCCAGTTCCACTGGAAGGGGTAGAGCCCCTTGGCGGGCACCGTGTAGCTGCCCCTGTCGTTCTCGGCGATGACGGCGGCGGCGCGGTCGAACAAGGCGCGACGGGTCGCCTCGTCCAGGCCGTCCGACTCGGCGCCGCCGTCCATCCTGCGGTCGTCTTCCACGCCGGGCGTCGCGCTCATGCCGCCTCCCGTGTGCCGTCGATGGCGAGTCGAGTCTCCGGATCGAACCAGCGGATGCGGTCCTTTTGCGGCACGACGCTCAACTCGTCGTGCGGCACGACCCGCGTGTCGCTGTCGAGGATGATGCGGAAGGCCTCCCCCGCGACAATGCAGGCGGCGAGCGTGTGTGGCCCGAGCGGCTCGACCACACCGACCGTCGCGACGAAGCCGCCCTCGCCGAGTGCCAGATCCTCGGGGCGAACCGCGAGTTCCAGTGTCGGACGGTCGACGACCGGACCGCTCACCGTCGTGCCACCGACCGTCCAGCGTCCCTCGCCCGCGTTCGTCGCGGTCAGGAAGTTCATGGGCGGATTGCCGATGAAGGAGCCGACGAAGCGGGCGGCCGGGTTGCGGTAGACCTCGACCGGGCTCGCCGCCTGCACGATGCGCCCGCCGTCCATGACCGCGATGCGGTCGGCCATGCTCATCGCCTCGACCTGATCGTGGGTGACGTAGATCGTCGTCGTCGCGCTCTCGGCGAGCACGCTCTTGAGCTCGGCCCGCATCTCCATGCGTAGCAGCGCGTCGAGGTTGGACAGCGGCTCGTCCATCAGGATGACCGCGGGCTCCATCGCGAGCGCGCGGGCGACCGCGACGCGTTGCCGCTGCCCGCCCGACAGCTGCCCGGAGTAGCGTTTCAGATACGGCTCGATGTGCATCAGTTCGGCCGTGCGGTTCACGCGCCGGTCCACCTCCGGCTGCGGCAGCTTCGCCATGCGCAGCCCGAAGGCGATGTTCTCGAACACCGTGAGGTGCGGGAACACCGCATAGTTCTGGAACACCATCGCGATGCCGCGATCCTTCGGCGCGAGCGTGTCGACTCGACGATCGCCGATGTGCACCTCGCCGGTGGTCGCGGTCTCGAGCCCGGCCACGATGCGCAGCAGCGTCGTCTTGCCACAGCCCGAGGCTCCGAGAAGCACGAGGAACTCGCGGTCGGCGATGGTCAGGTCGATCGAATGCAGCGCCTGCGTCGCCCCGAAGCGCTTGGCGACCTGCTGGATGCGTATCTCGGCCATGGGATGAAGGTCTCTCGAATGTGTGACCCGAAGCGTGCGGGCAGGACCTGCCGTCAGCGGTTCGCGATGCCCCACATCGCGAACAGGTACTTCCGGACCATGAATATGAACACCAGCGCGGGGACCACCAGCATCGTGCCGCCGGCGAACTTCAGGTGGAGCGGCGCGACGTCGAGACTCTGCAGCAGAAAGGCCGGCAGGGTGCGGTGCTCGATCGTCAGCACGGCGGCGGCGAACACCTCGTTCCACGACACCACGAAGGCGAAGATCGCCGAGGCCGTGATGCCGGGCAGCACCAGCGGCAGGATCACCTTGCGGAACGCCTGCCAGCGCGTGCAGCCGAGCGTCCAGGCCGCCTCCTCGAGTTCGATCGGCACGCCGGAGAACAGCGAGTAGGTGATCAGCACCGCGAAGGGCAGCGCGAGGGTCGTGTGCACGAGGGCAAGGCCGAAGACGGTGTCGTCGAGCCCGACCCGGATGAACAGCACCGCCATCGGCAGCGCGAGCAGCGGCAGCGGGAAGGCGCGCGTCATCAGCACCAGGATGCGGAAGGTGCCCTTGCCGCGGAACTCGAAGCGCGACAGCGCGTAGCCCGCCGGCGCGCCGATCGAGATGGACAGCACCATCGTCACGGTGGCGACCAGGATCGAGTTCCAGAGCGCGCTGCCGACGCCTGCGAACCCCAGGAAGAACGTCACGCTCTCCGTGTCGAAGGAGGGCAGGAAGCGCTTCGGGAAGGCGTTGACTTCCGCCGGGGTCGAGAAGGTGTTGGCCACCAGCAGCCAGATCGGCACCAGCACCCAGGCGCAGAGCAGGACGACGACGACGGTGAAGGCGATGCGGGCGAGGCGGTTGTCACCGCCGACGACACCGCCGGGGCGCTTTCCGGTCTTCGCGGGTACGACGTCCGTGACGGCGGCGTTCACAGGCGTGCCTCCTTCGGCGTGCGCAGGGCCCACATGATGAGCAAGGTGAAGGCGAGCGAGATGACGAGGATGAGAAGCGCGAAGGCCGCGGCGACGTTGCCGTCACGGAGCTCGAACTGTCGGTTGTAGACCTCGCCCATCAGCACCGGCAGGTTGGTGCCGCCGAGGGCGGCGACGACGGCGAAGACCTCGAAGGCGAGGATCACGCGAAGGATCAGCGCGGTCTGCAGGCTCGGCTTCAGGAGCGGCAGGGTCACGCGGCGAAAGCGCTGCCAGCGACTCGCGCCGAACACCTGCGCGGCCTCGTCGTATTCCTTCGGGATCAGGCCCATGCCCGCGACGAGGATGACCAGCATGATCGCCGTCGCCCGCCAGATCTCCGCGAGCACGACGGCCAGGAAGATGGTGCCCTTGTTCTGATAGCCGAGGAAGGTCTCGGGCTGGTCGATCACGCCGACGCCGACGAGCAGCGAGTTCAGGAAGCCGGTCTGCTCGAAGATGGCCAGCCATATGAGCCCGGCGGCAAGGTCCGAGATCCCGAGCGGGATCGTCCAGATGTAGAGCACGATGTCGCGACCGCGGCCCATCGAGGTGACCAGGGACGCCATCAGCAGGGACAGCGCGACCTGGATCGGCACGACGGCCGCGACCAGCCAGAAGGTGTTGGAGAGTGCGGTGTCGAACTTCCAGTGCCCGGCCATCTTGCTCAGGTACTGCGTGGTGAGCACACCCTCGTCGGTGGCGATGGCCTGCCAGGCGACCAGTGCGAAGGGGTAGAGGAAGAACGCGAGCAGAAAGAAGGTCGCCGGGGCGAGCAGCAGGTAGGGAAGCGTACGGACTGGCATGCTCGGTTACCCCGGCGGTTCGAAACGCGGCCGGCGGATGCCGGCCGCCGGTCGGCGTCAGTCGACCGGGCAGGGACCCTCGGACGGCTCGTCCGGTCCCCAGCACGGCGCACCGGCCTCGTTCATGACCTCTCGCAGGGTCTCGGCCTGATCGTCGAGCGCTGCCTGCACGTCCTCGCCACCCAGCACGATGCGCTCGAAGGCGTCGACGTAGACCTGATTGAACTGGCCGCCGAAGTCGCCGAGCCCGACCGGCAGAAGGCCCGGGTTGGCATCGGCCGACGAGGTCATCTTCGAGACCGCTTCACCGGCGATGCGCACGGCGGCCGGTACGTCGTCCGGCAGATCCACGGCGACAACCGGGAAGAAGTTCGTCGCGCGCAGCGTCTCGAGCTGTACCTCGGGCGTGGCCATGTAGGCAATGAGGCTCTTGGCCGCGTCCATGTCGGGCGCCGTGGACGGCACGGCGAGGCCGACGACGACGGGCATGAAGCCGCGACCGGACGGGCCGGCCGGTGCCGGGAAGGCGACGAAGTCGTCCGGGCGCTCGTTGAACGCGTCGGCCACGCGCGAGGTGTGATCGAAGGCGACCCAGACTTCCCCGGTCAGCAGCGGCTCCTGCATGAAGGAGTAGCCGGTGGAGCCGGGGTTGGTGTATTGCCACAGGTCCTTGAACGCGGTCCAGGCGTCGACGGCCTCCTCGGAGCGGAACTTCGTGACCATCGAGTTCGTGAACGAGGGATACAGATAGCCCTGGAAGAAACGATGCTTGAGCCCCTTGGGGCCGGCCGGGAAACCGAACTTGGGCGAGCCGGTCGCGTCGGCCATGTTCTTCGCCCAGGCGGTGAGCTGCTCGTAGCTCAGCGCATCGATGTCGGCCCCCTCGGGCAGATGCTCCAGCGCCTTCTTGTTGGCCGCCATGATGTAGGTGGCTTGCATCCACGGCAGGTAGAGCTGCTGGTCGGTGCCGAGCTTGCCGAGTTCCAGGTAGTTCTCGTTCATCTCACCGACCTCGACCTCGGAGAGGTCCACGAGGCCATCGGCGACGGTGCCGGAGAAGTCGCCGTGCAGGGCGCCCAGCACGCCGATCTTGCCGCTCCCTGCCTGTAGCTCGGCCTGCAGCCGAGTCAGCCACGGTCCGCCCTCGCTCGGCTGGAAGTCGACTTCGCCCTCGAAGCCTGCGAGGACGTTGTCGCGCATCATCTGCGCCTCCTCGACCGGGTTGGCCTGGGTGGACCAGAACAGGACATCCTGAGCGGCGGCCGGCAGGCTCGCGCTCAGGGTCACGGCGGTGGCGAGCGCGGTCAGTGCGCCCGTCGGAAGAAATCGTTTCATCGTCGTCTCTCGGTGGTGGTGCGTGGAGCGGTGCGCGTCCAAGGACGGCGCGCGGTGGAAGGGGAGGCGGTGCGCGGCGCGTCAGGCGCGGGGCCGTGGCTGCCGCGCGCGATCAGATGCGGGCGCAGCAGGCGGTGCTGCTCGGCGGTACGTTCGTCGATGAGCTCGACCAGGGTGTGGGCGAGCTGGATCGCGGTCTCGCGCGTGCGCTGGTCGAACGTGGTGAGCCCTGGCCGCGCTCTGGCCGCGGCGGGCAGATCGTCGAAGCCGATGACGGAAAGATCGGTCGGTACATCGAGGCCGAGAGCCGCGGCGACGTCGAGCACGTCGAGCGCGATTTCGTCGGTCAGCGCGAGGATGGCGGTCGGGCGATCGGGGCGGTCGAGCAGCGCGGCGATCGCCTCGTGTCGGGCCGCGCTGTCGAACCGAGCGGTGCGCCGCGAGGCGAGCGTGACGCTCGGGTCGGCGTGCGTGGCGATGGCCTCCTCGAGCCCGATCTCGCGGGTCAGGCGAAAGGTCATCGGCTCGTCGATGGAAATCAGCCCGAAGTGCCGATGACCAAGCCCGTGCAACAGCGCGAAGGCCTCGGCGAAGGCCGCGCCGCCGTCGGTATCGACCCAGCTGTAGCGCGGCTCGCCGTCCAGCACGCGTCCGTGGGCGATGAACGGAAACCCTCGCTCGGCGAGGAAGCGCACGCGCGCGTCATCCTCCGCCACGCGGGTCAGCACGATCCCGTCGGCCCGCCCCGACTCGACCACGTGGCGCAACACCTCCATCTCGGTTCGCCCACGCGGCACGGTCGCGAGGAACAGATCCCGCGCCTCCCCGACCAGCCCCTCGCCGAGGCCGCCGATGAACTCGCCGAGGAAGGGGTCGAGCGGCTGATCGTCGCGGAGGGGCAGTAGCAGCGACACGAAGCCGCTTCGCCCGGTCTGCAGCGCCTTGCCCGCGTTGTTCGGCACGTAGGCTAAGCGGTCGGCCGCGTGGCGAACGCGTTCGCGGGTGCGCTCGGCGACGTCGGAATGGCCGCCGAGGGCGCGCGACACCGTCGTGACCGACAGGTCGAGGTCGGCGGCTATTTCGCGAAGGGTAGATTTACGGGGCGTGGCCAAGAGGGTGAGGGGCGTTCCGAAACGTTTCGGAACCCTGCCGAATCGTTGCCCTGCTGTCAATGCAATCGTGAGTGCCGAGACTAGTCGGGGTCGTCCGGCTTCCCCGCGATGACGCCGATCGAGCGCGCGTCGGATGCGGGATTCCGGTCACCACGGCCGGGAACCCGGTCGTCAGAGGGCGCCCGTACCGACTTGCTCGAGAAACCGCTCGAGCAACGGTCCCAGGGTTCGCGGTGTCTCGAGCGTCGGCAGGTGTCCCGCATCCGGGATCACGACGAGTTCCGCCTGCGGCATCAGCGCCTGCATGTCGCGGTGCCGGGAAGGTGGACACAAGGCGTCGTGCTCACCGCAGAGCAACAACGCAGGCCCGCGCCACGCCGCGAGCACGGCGGTGTAGTCGCGTCTGGCCGCCAGCGCCTTCGACTGTGCCGCGAATACCTCCGGCCCGAGCGTGCGGGCCATGTCGAGCACCAGTGCCAGCAATGCCTCGTCGTGCCGATTCGAAGGCGCGAGGTACAGCGGTTTCATCTCGTCGATCAGCACGGTGTCGAGTTCGCCGGCGAGCGCCCGTGCGATCTGCGGAACGCGTGCCTCGCGACGCTCGGGGGACTCGGCCAGGTGGTTGGTATCGATCAGCACGATCGCATGGACGCGATCGGGCTGCTGGCGCAGGCACTCCATCGCGACGATGCCACCCATCGACAGCCCGACGAGCACCACCGGTTCGTCGGCCGCGTGCGCGAGCGTCGTCGCGGCCATCGCCTCGATGGAGTCGTGCGCATCGAACGCGACGCATTGCCGCTCGGTGCGCGCGTCTGTCGTAGCGATTTGCGGGGCGAACAGTCGCTCGTCGCACATCATGCCGGGGAGGAAGAGCGTGTGGGGGCTGGAGGTCATGGCGAGAGTATGCCCCGGCCCTCGGAAAGCACCGCATCGCGCTCGACGCGGTGTTGCCTTGGGCAGGCGCTCGAGAATCGATGACTGTCCGTCGGACGGCTATCGGCAGTCGAATCTGCACAACGGATTTGCACACGTGGGTGATAGCTTTCTTCATGAACATCCGGTTATGGATTCGACATGAAAGACGGCGTTCGACGATCGATGCTTCGAATGAATCTCGACCCGTCCCCTCGGCGGTCTTGTCACTGCGACTGCCGGACCCGGGCCATCGATCGAGAGGTCTGGTGGGCGGCTGTGCCGTCGGAATGACCGCCCCGGTTCGATCACTTCACCCCCCCCCCCCACACTTCACGTCTGGCGTCACGACGTCATCGATGAAGACGTGCGGCCGCACCCTGTTCATCTCGGCTACCTGGAGACTCCCCCGAATGACGCATCCCCCGAATCGACTCAGTGCCGCCGACCCGGTCCGCTCGCGTACGGCCGTGCTCGCGCTCGCCCTCTTCGGATCCGGAGCCGTCGTCGCTGCGCCCATCGAATTCACGGACGACTTTTCCGCCGATTCGCTGCAGTTGACGATCGACCGGCGGGACGACGGGCGATCGACACGTCGCTACGACGTGCTCGGCGATCGCGTGACGATGGCGAACACCGGTTCGGCGGAAGAGCGAGGTCGAACAGAGCTCGGCACCCGCGGCCCGTCGGATTTCATCAGCGCTCGCGTCAGCCTGTCGAGCGAATCGGAGCTGCCCGAAGGTGGCCGGGCGGCCGGGATTGAGCTCAGCGCGTGGTTGTACAACACCGTGCAGGACGAAGGCGCCGGCAGTGTCGAGAACGATGGCTACGCCCAGTTCCGAATCCGGACGGACGGTGTTCAGGCCGGCGCGTCGATCTGTCTCTTCCGCGCGAGGGCTGATGACTCTCTCGAGGGTGCCGGCCTGTTCGACGGGCGGACCTGTGGCAACTTCGATGGTTTCGAGCCTGAACTCGATACCGAGTACACCCTGTCCATCACCGTTGACCGCGAGGCCGGCACCGTAAGCTTCGCGGCAGACGAACTGACGATCGAGGCATCGCTCGGGCAGTCGGTGTTCACACCCTTCCGGAGTCGCCAGTCCGTGAAGGTCGTGCACGAGGCGGCGTCGGGTCAGGCGGTCGGAAGTGTCCACGCGATCTCGACGGCAAACGTCTCACAGGACTTCGCGACGGCTCCGCCGCTCATCGGACCCTATCGACCCATCTTCGACGCTGAGCGGCCTGGTCGTCGCATCGGAACCGTTGACGGTCGTGCGCGCCTCGAGACGACCTCGACGGACGCGAACGCTGCCCGACTCGGCGTGACGGCGTTCGGCGACAGTGACACGATCGGCGCGACGCTCGAACTGTCGAATGCGTCGACCGTCGCTGACCGTGAACGCTCGGAGGCGACCGTGAGCGTCGGCGCCTTCTTCTACAACGACTCGATGGCAGGCAGCCCCAATGGCAACGAGGGCAGTGTCTGGTCGAGCGTGCAGATCGTCGCTCGTGCGGATCGTATGCCCGTCATCCGGTACTGCCTCTTCCGCTCGAACGACGCCGCGTTCCGCGATGTCACCGGGCTGCTCGGGGACGCGGGTGAACTCTGTCTGCCGATCGGTGACGCGGCCTTCGACACGGAGTACGTGGCCTCCGTCGCGATCGACAGGGACGCCGGTGCCATCGTCTGGGCGGTCGACGGCGTCGAGCGCAGACACATCATCACGACCCCTATCAATGCGCTCGGCGAGGACCAACAGTCCCTGCGCATCGGTGCCACCGCGATCGACGGTGCGACTGCGATCGCATTCGTCGACGACTTCACGACGGAAATCGCGGGTGCCCTGGCGGAAGGCGCAGGAGATGGCGGCACGCCGGCCGCACCGGGGGTGGGAGACGCAGCCAACGGCGCGGGTTCGGTCGGCAGCGGCGCGAGCGCCGACGCGGGCGCGAGCAGCGGGGGCGGATCCGGTGGCGGTTGCTCGGTCACGTCCGCTGGCGGGCGCGATCCGCTGCTCTTCCTGCTCGCCGCGCTCGCGGTGGCCGGATCGATCCTGAGACGGCGCGCGCTTCGTGTGACGTCGTGACGAATCGAGCGGCATGAGCCTCCGGCTTGCTCACCGGTGCCGCGTCTACCTGGGCGTCACGCCGTCGAGCTTTGGAATCTGCACCCGCAGGTAGCTCACGAGTTCGTCCAGTGCGGCGCGCGGCAGGGTCGTCGGCGCGCGGGCGAGGTTGAGCGGCAGGGATGCGGACTGCCAGCCCGGCAGCACGACTTTCAGCTCCCCGGAGCGAAGCTCCTTCGCGGCGAACAGGCGTGGGACGACCGCGAACCCGAGCCCGCGACACGCGGAGCGAATGAGCGACGGGACGTTGTTCGTCACCATGCGCGTCCGCGGGTGTAGCCGCACAAGCTCGTTGCCGGGCGCGCGCAGTTCGATCTCGTTCTCGAAGTGTGGCTCGAGCGCGACCATGCCGAGGCGCTCCAGCGATTCGACCGTCAGCGGCGCACCGTCGGGCATGCAGGCCGGAGCCGCCACTACGACGGTCTCGAGCTGCCCCACCGGGACGACGGTCAGGCTGTCGTCCGGCACCGGGCCCATGCACACCCACAGGTCGCAGCCCTCCCGGTCGAACACGATGGGGCCGTTGATCAGTCGCCAGTGGATGTCGAGCCCTTCCCGCGAGAGCGCGTGGTCGGTGACGAGGTCGAGCAGGATGCGCTGCCCGATCCCGATCGGGGCGACGATGCGGAGTGTCTTGTTCCTCGGCTGCTGACCCGCGTGTCGGTCGAGGAGCGTGCCCCAGCTGCGAAGCAGTGCCGCGGCGTCCCGCGCGAAGTGCTCGCCCGCGGCCGTGGCCGCGAGGTCGTGCGTGTCGCGCTGGAGCAGCCGCGCGCCGACGGTGTGCTCGAGCTCCTTGATCTGGCGCGACACGGTCGCGGCCGAGACGCCGAGGACATCGGCGGCACGCGACATCGAGCCTTGCTCGAGCACGCCCAGGTAGTTCTCGAGGAGGTGGAGTCGGTCTGAGCGAGTCGTCATGCGGCGGAGTCTATCGGCAGGCTCGATCGATCACCGGTTGCAAAACCGTTTTTCGTGCGGCGACGTCCGGCGAATCCGCGACGGGCGTACTGTCGCGTCCGCGGTTGGCCGACACGATCGCCGACGGAGCTCACGAGGCCCATCGGCCGCTCGGACGGCGCGCCGCCTTCATCAACCGCTCGATTCGAGGTAGTACCCGTGCGATTCATCAACACCTTCCGTGGCGCCGCGTTCGTCGCCCTTGCTGTCCTCCCGGCCGCCGTGGCGTTCGCCGCCGCGCCGCCCGCTCCGACCACCTCCAACGGCACCATCTACTGGTCCAGCCAGTCGTTCTACCAAGTCCAGCGCACGACCGCTCAGAACGGCCTGCCGGTCGACTACAACCTCTGCGACAGCAACCGCCACGGCCAGAGCTGCGCCGTGCCGGCCGGCAAGTACGTCGTCAACGCGCAAGGCGGCAACCCCTGGGCCAGGATCGCCGAGTGGCCGCTGACCGTCACGGCAGCCACCGCGCCCGCCAGCTCGTCCGCGCCGGTGAAGCCCACCGTCGCCAACGGTCGCATCACGTGGACATCCGGCTACTTCTACCAGGTGCAGCGCACCACGGTGCAGAACGGCCTGCCGATCAACTACGACCTCTGCAACAGCAACGGTGGCCTCTCCTGCGCGGTCCCCGCTGGCACGTACGTGGTCAACGCACAAGGTGGCACCCCCTATCGCAAGCTGGTCGAATGGACGCTCGTCGTTCCGGGTACGTCGTCCGGTCCCACGGGCCCCACGGCGCCCACGGGCGGCAGCAACGGTAGCGGCCCCCAGCATGCGGGCTCGGCGAGCGGCACGGCGATTCCGGGCAGTGGTGCGGGTTCGCTGACCGCGCCGATCGCGGCGCAACCCGGCGCTGCCGGTCCGATCACCTCCTGCAGCAACGTGTCGAAGGCCTGGGAGTTCCTGCAGGGCTCGAGCGGCCCGCTGTCGCCGAAATTCTACGGCGGTTGCCAGCCTGGCGACGGCCTCGTCACGAACGCCTGGATGCAGCAGACCTGGCGTGGCAACGCGACGGTCAACACCGGCACGCCCGGCAGCAACTTCTGGATCGACTGGAAGAACACCGGCGTGGGCGGCGGCGACGGTCATGCCGAGTTCGACATCGGTGTAGCGCGGGCCTACATGAAGAACGGCACCCAGGGCTACGGTCAGGTACCCATCCGCACGCTGCTCCAGAACAACCGCGACCTGCGACTGACCGCCAAGGCTAGCTGGGCACCCAGCCGCTATCCGAACAATCCCAGCCCCGTCGGCAAGGTGCACGCGCAGGCGATCATCTGGCTCGCCGACGCCGCTGGCAAGGAAGCGAACGCTGGCCAGCGCCCGGACGGCAGCTGCGCCGCTCTCGACACCATCGACATCACCGTCGTGCAGTACATCAACGAGGCGATTCGGCAGAAGTACCGTGCGGGGCGGGAGCTCGGACCGACCACGCAGGTCGTGGGCCTGAACCAGTCGATCGACGGCGAGCGCTACGACATCTTCGTCCGCGATCCCGGCGACGTCTGCGAACGCGCCTCCTACCTCGCCATCCGCACCGAGAACGCGATCGGCACGACGCCGAAGGTGGTCACGGTGAATGCACGGGCCTTCATCGACCGACTGATGCTCGACGGCTACTTCGATCGTGACTGGTACATCAGTCGCATGGGCTGGGAAGTGGCCGGCGCCTCGGGCGACACGACGACGAACACGGGCAACAGCGGTGGGAAGATCGTGTTCGACTGCTACTCGATCCCGATGTTGAGCGGCACGAACCCGGACCGTCCGGGATTCCGGGCCTGCCGCTGACAGCCTGACAAGACGAGCGCGGCGTGCGGGGACAGGATCCCGCACGTCGCGCTTCGGCGTGTGCGACGTTCGGGTCCTTGCTCTCCCCGAGAAGGGGTTCCCGGTTCACGGATGCTCCTGAAGCCATGTCGTTCTCGGTCGTCGACGACCGTCCCGCCGGGGATGGATCGGCACGTTCGCGCTCTGTCATCAAGCGCGTTCCACCGGTCAGTAGTGTCGCCGACTAGCCTTCCAGTCGATGCGCCAAGGCTGACAACAATGCATCACGATGCGCGGTGAATTCCGTTGGGGATGTCAGCGTGAACCTGGGGGTCTCTGTCGGTAGAAACAGCTCGGCAACCAACTTCTGGCGGCGAACCCGAAGGCGGAGGAGCGTCTTCCGGCTTCGGCCATCCAGCGTGAACGCCACATACTGGGTGCCCGGTTTCATTCGTATCCTCTCGGGGTCGATTCGGTCGGCGCAGATCTCTCTCACCAGCCTGAAACTCTCGACCGCCTCCTCCGGAATCACATGGGCTGTCGCGATTTCCGCACTGGCCGAACCGTCATCCTCCGTGTCGGTCTCTGCCGTTCGCGAGAGTGACGACTCGTCGCCCTCGTCGTTCGCAGGAAGAACCGCGAGCGCGCTTTGCAGCCGCTTCTCGACCCGGCGATTGATTTCGTCCTCCAAAGCTTGCTTGACGAGTGGCGTGAAGCGCTCGCGTACGGCCGACGTCGTTTTCCCTTCGCGCACTCGCCGCGCCAGTAGCGTCACGATCTCCTCGGACGGTTCATCGAGCTCCCGAGCGATCTCCGAGCCGAGCAGACGCAACCGCTTGAGGCGCAACGCCGACGCTCGGTTGCGTTCGACCTCGAAACCGTTTCGTCCGAACCTCAAAAGCTCCTCGACATCTGCTCGGGTGTGCGCGTCGAGCCGGAACTCGAAGAACGCACGAGTATCCATCACGTTCTGCTTCTCGAGGTCCGAGAAAAAGAGGAACCGGTTTCCGTCGGTCAGCAATCCGAAGCTCGCCTCGGTGTTGTGGAAGTATCGAGAGAGCTGCCCGCTGTGCGCAACCTCCAGAGGGCTCTCGAGACATTTGCATTCGACCAGTAGGGCCACCGCGTCGTCGCGCATCAAGGCGAAGTCCACCTTCTCCCCCTTCTTTAGACCGTGGTCGGCGGTGAATTCAGGGATGACCTCGGACAGATCGTTCACGTTGTATCCGAGTGCCCGGATGAACGGCTGGACCAGCGCCGTCTTCACGGCCGCCTCTGACCCGAGGCGAGACCGATCCGACCCCAGGTATTCGGCCAGGTGTGCGGTGGCTCGCGCAAGCTCGTCGATCGTTGTCGCGGCGGGCTGTGGGGCGGGAACTGCGCTGGGACTGGGGAGAGACATCATTTCCTCTGAGGGTGCTTCAAGTCACCGGAGCCTCGTCAAAGACTCTCTTCGGCTGTTGCTCGCCGGAACTTGCGTCAGCCTCCGCGAGTTTTCGCGCAATGTGAGATGTCACTCGACCGGAGGTCGGACTGTGGCATGGGGGAGGGGCTCCCGAGGTCAGCAAGCCGCTCCAGCATGTCCTCGACGGCGAGAAGCGGTTCCCGCTTGCCAGTCGCCAATCCATCGGCCGCCAGATCGGCAACGCTCGCGTCGACTGCCGCGTAGGCAGCTCAGAATAGATGGAATACATCGCGCTGCTCGTGCTCGTCGTCGACTGTCGCGTAGGCAGCTCAGAAACTGATGGCGAAGTCCGCCAACAACGATGCGACTTTTCGTGAAGGCCACCTCCTCGCGAAATCGTTGCATCTCGTCCCAGCCCGCGTCGCACAAGGCCGGTGAGATGAACTTCGTGCAGATGCCGCGCTCGGTTAGAAGGCGCTTGTCGAGGTCGCTCATCGGTCCGTCGCTTCGTCCCACGGGTTCACGACATCGATCCCGCACCCCTCGAAGTCCCCGACGTTGCGGGTCGCCACCGCCGCTCCTCGCGCGCGGGTCGTGGCCGCGATCCGGCAGTCGGGGAAGCTGATCGGTCGCCCGCTCGCGCGGCGCTCGGCGAAGACGGCGGCGAAGGCGACGGCGCCGGCCCCGTCGAAGGCCAGGACGCGATTCGCGAAGTCCTCCGCCACCATCGCGTCGATGGCGTCCGCCAGTGCGTCCCGCCGACGGCCTTCGGGGAGGATCGCGACCCCGCGTCGGAGCTCCGCCTCGGTCACCGCACTGATGTACAGGTCGCTCGCGGCCTGACGACCAAACCAGTCGAGCACCGCTTCGTTCGGCGCGGCCCGCATCATCTCGGACACGACGATCGTGTCGATCACGATCACCGTGGGCTAGTCGAAGCGTGGCGCGTCCGGTATCACCTCTCGCGGCGGCAGGTTGAGATCGACGCCTCCGAGGGAGGCGAACCGCCGGAGGATGGACTCGCCGAGGTTGTCAGGCACCGGTGCCTGGTTGACGGCCTCGCGCAGGATGTGCCGCACCTCTTCCTCCATCGACCGACCATGATCGACAGCACGTATTTTCAGCTGTCGCTTGATTCCGTCGTCGAGGTTCCGGATCGTGATGCTGGCCATGATGCCCTCCGATTGCCGCTACAAACTTTGGGTTTGATTGCACTGCAATCAACTTCGTCGAGACCCCACCGAACACCACCAACACGATGTTTCTCACGAAACTATCGCAGGAGAAGGACCGACGAAACATTCGGCGGCACGGGGTCGACTTCGCTCTGGCTCGGCGTATCTTCGATGGGCCGGTGGTCACCGGTATCGACGATCGCAAGGACTACGGGGAGGTTCACGAGGTATCGTTGGGCCTGGTCGACAGCGTGCTGCTGGGCGTCGTGCACACGGCGCGTGACGAGGCGACTCGGCTGATTTTCGCACGAAGAGCAAATGGTCGGGAGCGAAGCAGACATGACGAGGCGTTTCGACAGGGCCATGACCCCTGAAGAACTGCTGGCGATGCGGGAAGAAGACATCGATCTCACTGATGTTCCCGAGCTGGACGACTCGTTCTGGTCGAACGCTCAAGTCCGGAGGCCGGCGGATAGCAAGTCGCGGCTGGCACTCGAGGTGGACGAAGAGGTGGTGGCCTGGTTTCGTTCGCTCGGCCCCGGACACGAAGCCCGCATGAGCGCCGTGCTTCGCGCGTTCTACGAGGCGCGCAGCAAGCACACTTCGCTGTAGCGCACGTCCGGCGGAGGCGGCGGCCAGGGCCGGAGCGTCTACGCGAGTTTTTCAGCTTGCCGACGGATCTCGCCACGATCCCGCAACCGTCGTCGCTTCATTTCTCGAAGGTGAGCCCGAGTTCGGCGTCGTAGCGGGCGTTCTCTCCGATCTTGCCGTCCGGCTCGACGATCAGCACCGGGCAAGCGGTGCGTTTCCACTCGGGCCAGCCTTCCTGAAGCCGCGATATCCGACGCGCATCGTCCGGCGCGGGAGTGCCCAGCTTCTCGTGCCTGTAGGCCGAGATACCCACCTCCGAGGCGTCTCCCGAATCGTCGCCCGGTGCCCAGAAGCGAAGACCGTCGAATTCGCGACGGGCGAGAACCAACCGAACGGACGCCGCTCCGGAGCGGGTCGGATAGCGCTCGCTGTCCGTGAGGCCCTTGGCGGCGGCATAGCCTCCGGCTACCGAGACGAGGTTGTCGCGGGCGAGGGCGCGTTCGGCGAAGCTCTCTCCCTCGAGCTTTCGCTCCTGCGCCTCGAGGCCTTCGGGAATCGGCATCGCCGCTTCTCCGGCGACACGTTCGAGAAGATCGCGAAGGTTGTCGGGCGAGGCGATCTCCGGTGTGTCGGCCAGTACGCGCGCCGTGCGCCACAGAAGCGGCGCTCCGTAGATCGCGACACTGCCGGCAACCTCTCCACTCGACCAGGCGGTCATGTCCGCGTCGTCCGGGTCGGGAGACAGCACGTGCAGTACCTGCTCGGCACCGTGCCTGTCTCGCGCTGAATCCAGGAACACGTGACGCCACAGCCGACCCAGTCGCTGGATCAGAGAATCGATCGGCGCGATGTCCGAGACCATCACATCGAAGTCGAGATCGAGCGACTGCTCGACCACCTGAGTTGCGACGAGGATGCGACCCCTACGCTGTCCCTCCGACCCCGACTTGCCGAAGCGTTCGACCACTCGCCGCTCGATACACAGCCGATCGTGCATGGCGAAGCGGGCGTGGAACAGCTCCACGTCGACTCCTGCCGCGCGTAACGTCGCCGCAGCGTCGATCGCCGAGTCCACGGTATTGCGTATCCAGACGCCGCAGGCGCCCGCCGCGGCGCTCCGACAGAGAAGCTCGACGGCCTCGCTTGTCGTCGACAGCCGGAGAACCGGAACGATTCGGCGCAGCGACGCTACCGTCCCGACCTTGTGGCGATCGCAGGATCCCGTGTCGTCGGTGGCAACCGTGAGCGATGGATAGTGGTCCGGCAGGTTGACGTCATTCTTCGCGCCGAGGCCACGTCTGAAGGCGTCGACCAGCGCCTGCCGACTCGCTCTCGTCAGCGTCGCCGTCATGACGATCGCGGAGCCACGCATTGCCGCCTGCATCTCCAGCGAGCGCTCGAGCACCTTCTGCATGTAGGGGTCGCAGGCGTGCGCCTCGTCGACGACCAGGACGCGCCGCGACAGCCCGAACAGTCGTAGTGTCGAGAACTTGACCGGCAGCACGGCGAGAAAGGCCTGGTCGATCGTGCCGACCCCGACTTCGGCGAGAAACGCCTTGCGACGGTCGTCGGCGATCCAGGCGCCGCAGACCGCTCCGACAGAGCGCTCGTCCAGACGTTCTGCAGCGTCGTCCCCGGCGCTCGGAGCGACGGCACCCACTGTCTCGCCGAGCGCGAGCGCGTTCAGGTACCCATCGTTCTGCAGACGCTTGCCATGAGCGAGCGCGATCGACGGATCACTCCGTGGCGTGAAGAGTCTCCGGTAGAACGAGCCAAGCCGAGCGTACATCGCGTTCGCCGTCGCCATCGTCGGCAGCGCGATGTACACGCCTTCGGCAAGACCTTTGGCCATCAAACGCTGTACCAGGGCGATCGCCGCTTCGGTCTTGCCCGAGCCGGTGATGTCCTCGAGAACGAAAAGCGTCGGCTGCTCCGGAATGGTCACGTCCTCGACCGCGCTCTGCATGGGTCGAGGAGTCTCGATGTCGAACAGGGCGGTCACGCCGCTCAGCGAAGACTTTTCGGCGCCGCGCATGCCGGCCGCTTCCACGGCCGTTCGAGCCCTTTCTCGCGTGATCGCCCAGTACTCCGCCATGCTTTCCTTCGGCGACGTGTACGGAAAGCGATGCTGATCGGAGCCGATCCAGTCGGAGGCAACTGCCAGTCCCGCCAGTGACCAGGACAGCCGTTGAGCGGTCGGTCGGTCGATGTCGGCCCGCACCGGCCGCAATCCATCCAGGTCGGCAAGCTCACGCAGGAATGCCTTGCAGGCCGGAACGCCGAGCGTGTCGTCGAATGACGCGGGGGTGGCGGGCGGACGACCGTGGTGACCGGCCACGGCCGCGTAGAGGGCCTTTCGAGCGCGGCGGTCCGGCATCCCGACAAGCTCGGCTACCTCGCCGTCCAGCTCCCTGATCAACAGCTCGGCGGATATCTCCCAGTGCCTGAGTGACGACGGGACGTTGCTGCCCGGATCGAGAGGCAGGGATCCTCCGATATCCGTGCAGAACTTCTCGCTGAGCTTGCCGATGTCGTGCAGTGCAATCAGCTGCACGAACACCGTGCGAAGCACTTCGGGCGACACGCCGGCGGCACGAGCGAGCCTGCGCTTCCAGGCGGGGGAGGCCTCCAGCAACGCTTCGGCGCAAGCGGCCACGTCCAGGCAGTGGAAGGTGGCCGGATGCCACGACGCGGCGCTGTCCGGCAGTGGCCGGGCCTTGCCCGGCCAGAGACGGTGATCGGGATTCGTTTCCATGGTGAAAATCGAGCGAGATTCCTCGTGCCGAGGGCAAGGTCAGGTTCGCATGATCTGGCCTGCCTGCGGCGGGACATCGCCTGGGATGAACGCCGACCGATGTCGCGCGCAACACGGACCGGTCTGCGGGAGGACGTCGGCTCCGGTCAGCCTGCCGGACAAAGGTCCGCGAAGCCCTCGTCCGCTCCCCTGTCCGGGGCCGTCGTCCCGGGGACCGGGAACGGCCGCTTGAACGTGAACGCCTCGGCGGTCGGTCCGTCCGCGCGCAGCCGCTCGAGGCGTGCGTGCGCCTCTGACGGGTTCGGACGGTGGCCGGCCGGTACCCACCACAGCACGGTGTACGCGTCGCGCATCCGGGAGAACCACTCGCGCCGGCGCGCCATGACCTCGGCGTGGGCGGTGCGGTAGACGTAGTCGTGCAGCGCCTCGGGGGAATGCCAGGTGCTGAAGTTGACGATCTGGTCGTCGTGGAACGGAGCCAGTGCGCCCGGTCCGTCGGCGCTCTCCTCCTTGAACCGCCAGACGAAGCCCGGGGCGGATTCGGCAAGGGCGTTTATCTCGTCGAGGCGGGCGACGAAGTCGGCGAGGGTGGGGGAGTCGATCGGCGCGATCAGGGTCGCGATATTCAGCTGGGCAAGTTCGTGGCGGGGCATGGCAACGGGACCTCCGGTGAAGGCGACGGACGCTGGAGTACCTGCAGGGTAGCGCGATCGCGCGATCGCGCGAACGATCGCCTGATCCACGGTCCGGCCGTCGACCAAGGGTGTGCAGGGTGCGTATTCTCGCTCAGGCGCCCGACGACAGGGAACGAAGGACATCGCGAGGGGCTGATCCTCCCCAGCAACGGCGGACACCCTGTTAAGCGACAATGATCGCAACAGAGGTGCACCATGACGACACGCAA